>JAEEGJ010021142.1_pt1 | contig 14047 bp, 7 predicted proteins | sample 8958761 | NCBI WGS metagenome assembly JAEEGJ01 (sample SAMN16246546, study PRJNA631951) | gut metagenome | biome: gut microbiome; feature: rumen; material: RS-attached | host: Bos | place: Iran: Karaj | collected 2018-10 | reverse complement strand
CTGGCGTGGCGCTGATAGGTGTCGCGTTGCATGCATGCGTCGAATTCAACCTGCTTGCCTGGTCTAATGCATTGGTTTTCACTGCGTTGCTGTCAGTCGTCGCGGTCTGCGGAAGTAGTCGCCATCGTCATATGAAACGTGAAAAAACGGAGGAAGAGAAGGCGAAAGAATCGGCGACTAACCGTGAAAAACGCCGCCAGAACCGTCATGACAGATGGCGTTGGCGTCTTGTTCTTGTTCCGTTGTCGCTGGCGATTTTGGTTGTCGGGTTTCCTATCTGTTGGAAGAATATCCGTGCTGGTTGGGGGTATTCGGATTTCCTCAAAGATTTGCGGCAGCCGGTCGTTGAAGGAAAGCCTGTGAAATTCGACTGCGAGCGCCGTATGAAGATGTTGCAAGGCATCATGCGTTACTGGCCTGATGACCATTACGCTCTTTGGAGAAGCTCGGCCGTGAAGGCGGAGGCCGCGGACGAATACAATGAAGAATTATGGAAAGATGCTTGTGTGGAAAGTGCTCGTTCTGTGATGACGGCTCCTGGTGATGGCGACGCCGCTTTGCAGTGTGCGATTTATTGGGAGGCCGCTAAGGATTGCTCCCAGATCACGCGGACACGGCGGCTGATTGTGAAATTGTATGATTGGGCGGTGCAGTGCCAGCCGACATTGGCGGAGACGCGCCGTCGTGCGGGCATGGCGGCTTATCGTGCATACGTGCTTGCGGAGAGTTTTGAAGATCCGTTGGCCGCGTCTATGAAGCAAAAGGCCCATGACAATCTGCTTGCCGCATTGAAATATGGCAGCAAGTCGTATGACACGACATTCTCTGTTTTGGTTGAATTACTCGGTGGCGTGCAACAGTTGGCGGAAGTGATTCCGGACAATCTGGATGCGCAGAAGGCCATGGTGCGTCTGTTGTTGCGGCGCCGTCTTTTCGATGATGCCCTCCAGTTGACGGAGCGTCTCCGGAAAATGGAACTTGAAGGAAAAGAGCAATTGGCGTTGCTCCAGACGAAATGCACGATTCTGGAAATGTCCGGACGTCATGAAGATCGTGCAGCTGCTTGGCGTGAATTGGTTGAATTGCAGGAATCGCAGCTCCCATTGGATGAAGCAAATGCTAGATTCTCTGACGGCGACCCGCGCGATGCCCTTAATCTTCTTTTGAAGAAACGCGGCGGTATCGTTCTTTACCCACGTGAGATTTTGCTTGAAGCGCAGTTGCAGTCTTTCCTCGGCAAATATGAGGAAACTGTCCAGACGCTGTTGCGTCTGGCGTATATCAATGGCCCCGTTGAACGGGAGATCATCGATGAAGCGGAGAAGCTGCTTGGCGGTTCTAACAGCTCATGGAAGGAGTCGGTCGCTTTGCGTATCCGCTTCCTTGAACTGGCGTTGCGTGTAAAACGCGGCACATTGGGCGATAGTCTTGCGAAGGATTTCGAGACATTGGAGAAAGAGCTTGAAATGGCGCGGCCGCAGTGGTTGCAGCGTCATTTAGCTTCATATTACGCAGGGCTTGTCTATGAAGGCAGAGGAATGAAAGATGAGGCGATCGCCGCCTACCGCCGTTGTCTGGAAATTTGCCCGAACCATTTGTGGTCGTTGCAGCATTTGGCGGCGTTGGCTCCGGCATCGCTTAATGATAAACAGCTTGAGTTGTTGGATTTATCAACACGGCGGCAATCTCCGATTGCGATGCTTTCTCCTGGTATCCTTTGGATAGGCATCAACGCCACGCCAGATAAGTTGACGGCGTTGTACATGCCGTTGCGTTTTGAGTATTTATTCCTTTGTACTTCTGATGTGACGAATCATTTGCGTGCCATAATGACGTTTGGCGATAAGCATGGCGCGGTGTTCTCCGACCGTATCGAATCGCATGACGGCATGGAATACACGCTGCGTGTCGGCGAAGTAATGCACGTGGTGCGCGATGACTGGCAGCCAGTGACTATGACGTTGTCCTCAAAGCGGCGTATGCTTGCCAATGGCGATGTCGCGATCCGTTATGACGGATTTTCGACGAAGGCTTTCACCGTGGATGTCCAAGGTGTTTCTAAAAAACACCATTCAGAAAGATGAATCCAATTGCTTCTTTAATCCGTCCAAATCAAGCAAGTTGTTCAAACTGAACGAAAAATAGCTCGGCTTGTTTGGAGCTGGACGCAATGCGACGACGAGATGGTCCGTCATTTGGATGTCCATGATTTCTGCCGCCATGAGCAACGTGTAGGTTAATTGGATATCTTCTGCGGACGGCGTAGGATCGTCTGACGGATGGGTATGGCAAAGGATGAAGGAGCGGCATGCTTCGCGGACGGCGGGGCGGAAGATTTCTCGCGGATGGAGGAGCGCCCTGTCGAGAATGCCGATGGAAATCAGTTCGTCTCGAATAAGGCGGGATTGGGAATCCAGCAGGAAGACATGGGTTTCCTCTTTTTCACGTGATTGGATGATATCGCGCATATAGTCAGCGATGAAATCCGGATTGTTGAAAAGCGGCCGCATGGCGAGACGGAGTTTGACCAGCCGTTTGGCCAACGTGAATGCGGCGCAAAGCCCGACGGCTTTCGCTTCGCCGATGCCGCCGATTTCACGGAGCTGCTGAACGGTCGCCGAACTCAAGTCCAACAGATTATTGTCAAATGAACTAAGTAGTTCATTCGCAAGTTCAAGCACGTTTTTCCCGTGAGTGCCCGTGCGCAGCAAAACGGCAAGTAGTTCGCTGTCTGTCAGCGAATCGGGCCCTTGGTTCTGAAAACGCTCACGCGGCAGATTGTCTCCTTCCATGGATGTCTGCATATTGGTGCCGTGTTGTTGTTGGAATGATTTCATGGCCAGATATCGATGGTCTGAATGACTGTCGGGGAGGCGCAGAGTGCAAGTAGTTCCTGCTTGCGGGCTTGGCGGATGTCAGGCGGAAGTTGCTGGCCGATGGCCGCCGCCGCATTGCGTTTCAGGATGCTCGTTCCCGTATGATCGAGTGCGGTTCCTTTGATGAGCCGCGTGACAGTGGCGGACGGCATGCGCAAAAAGTCTTCCGCATCAACGGCCAATGGTTTGACATAATTTGTTTTAGGGCAGGAACTTGTGCATTTCCCACAACCGTAGAGCGTTGGCCCTAGAAGGATTTGTTCCTCCCATGAGAGCGGCTTTCGATACTCGCTGGAGAGCCATGCGCGGCAACGGCGGACTTGAAAGCCGTCGGCAGAGCCGAAGGCTTTCGTGGGACATGCTTGAAGGCATTTGCCGCAATGCGGACATTCCGGCGGGGCGTCCAGAAGACGCGGCGGAAGATCATGCGCGGTGAACAAAATGGCGAGATTGATGCCGCAAGCATGGCAATCGTCATAGATGAGGGAATTTAGAGCGCGGGATCCAAGCCCCGCGATTTGCGCAAGTGGTTTCTCCAGAACAGGTTCGCTATCGACTCCCAATTCTGTTTGGGCGGGGCCGAATTGCTGGAACAACAATTCTTCAAGCCGTTTGAGCTTTTCTCGCCCCGTCACATGGTAGTCTTTGTTCAATGCGTAGGGAGCGATTTCCGCGAAGGGACGGCCTTCATGGGTGGGGGGCAGTTGAAGCAATGGTGAATCGTCTTGTTCAGGAAGGAAGCTGGCGATGATAAGTGACTTCGCCCAAGGACGTTGTGTAAATGGTGCGACGAGAGTGTCCCGTTTGGAATCAATATAGCTCAAGGCACCTGCGTTGCTTCGCAACCAGTCGTCAAGATGGCTGGAAAGATAGCCATCTGCGAGACGTGGCGGTTTCAGGCAGGCGATTTTTACGAAGCCTGCCTGCTCTGCCAATGATGTGTAATCAAGTGGTTGCACGGATGGAAAAAGCGATATTGATAATGGTCGAAAGGATAAAAGGGTGGAAAGGACAATAAAAATCCATGTAGAACCGTTTTTTTCAATGGAAAACATGGAATATTTGTTATGTATATATTATGATAATAATAGTCTGAGAGTTTGCCAGTCGCGAAAGCGATTTTTCATGGCGAACAGGGCGGATTTTTGTTGACAGGAGCGAAAAATGGACAATCATACACCAACTGAAAACAGCCGTGCAAGCGTGGAGGCTTGTTTCAAACGGGACGACATGCGCGGCATCTGGCCGAATGAACTGAATGCAGAAGTGGCGCGGTTGACAGGCCACGCCATGGCGGAACTGCTTGCAGATAAAGCAGATGGGAAGCCTGAAATCGTTCTCGGCCATGATGCGCGACTAGGCTCCTTTGATTTGCTGACGGCGTTTGCACGCGGCGTTGAAGCGGCAGGAGGGCGCTGCACATCCATTGGATTGGCCTCTACGGAGCAGGTTTACTACACATGTGGTCGTTATGCGGATCGTTTCGCTGGCGGCGCAATGGTTACGGCGTCCCACAATCCACGGGATTACAACGGCCTCAAGATGATGCGTTCAGGAGCTGTTCCGTTTTCAGCGGATGATTTGGCGTTCATCCGCCGCCGTGTGTTGGAATTGCTGAATCCTGTTCCAGAACTTCCTGTCGGTGAAGAATTTGCAGAATTCATGCTTGGATTGGCAGGTTTTGATAAATGGAAGCCATTAGGTTGCGGCCTGAAGATCGTTGTGATGGCGGGCAACGGCGTCGGCGCCGTTGCCTTCCGTCCGATCGCCAAACGGCTGGAAGCGTATGGCTTGGAGACAATATTTGTGGAAGACACGCCGGACGGGAGTTTCCCGCGCGGTGTTCCGAATCCGTTGTTGCCTGATTATAACAAACGGCTGGCGGAGGCCGTGATGGCTAACAAGGCGGATTTGGGCATCGGTTTCGACGGTGATGCGGATCGTGCAGGATTTGTCGATCATACAGGTAGGCCCGTTGAGGCGTCGCATATTCTGGCATTGGTTTCGCAACGGAAACTTGCGTCCTGCAAGATTTCTAAACCAGTGGTATTGAGGAATATCTGTGGATCACAACTGCTGAAGCATCTGTTCCCCGCAGGCGGCGAAGTCGAATTGATCGATTTGCCTGTGGGGCATGGGCAGTTCAAACGGCTGATGCGCCATGAGGCTTTCCAAGATCGTGTCATTTTCGCGGGTGAGCATTCCGGCCATTATTTCCATCCGGACTTCTTCTGCGCGGATTCAGGCATGCTGACGGCCCTTCATCTGATTGCGCAAGTGTGGCAGTGGAAAGCCGTCGGCGAGACGTTGGCGGATAAACTGGTGGAATGGCGTCAAAATTATCATTGGAGCGGCGAACTGAATTATGATCTGAAGTCGCGTGAAGACATTCAGGCGGTCATTATGGAGGTCGCGAATGAATTCGGTAAGACAATGACGCGCTATGAGATACGCAAGGATGAAGCGTTGGATTTGAACCGTTGCATGCTCGGAGCCGGTGGATATGATGCATCGAAACTGATGGCTCCCGATCTGAAACTTGTAGAGGACAACGGCTCGCAGGGCTGGTGGTTCTGTTTGCGTCCGTCTGGAAACGAGCCGAAACTGCGTTTGAACGTGGAGACATGGAACCGCGATGATTTGAAGGATTTGACGGCGCGTGTCGTCGCCATTTTGAAACGTTACGGAGCTAAAGAAGGCTAACCCAATTAATATATAAAAGGAGGAAAAGAATGGACATGTTATTGATGGCGTCGTTGATTTGGCTAGGCGAACAAGTCGCCCCTGTGGATTCGTACTACCGTTTCCGCAAAAGCTTCCAGTTGAAAGAGACAAAAGGAACCATGCTACGCATCGCCGCGGATTCGGATTACACGGTCTATGTCAATGGCAAACGCGTTCGCGTTCTGCAGTTTCCTGATTTTCCGGACCGCAAGACATTTGCGACTGTCGATGTGACGGATTTTGTGAAGGCGGGCGACAATACAATCGCTGTGTTGGTTCATCACATGGGCCAGAGCTTCTTCACGCATTATAAATGTGATCCAGGCCTGATGGCCATCATTTCGCAGGCGGGAATGCCCGTCGCCGTGACGGATGCTACATGGAAATGCAGCATGGATCCAGGCTATACGCAGAACCGAAAAGTCATCGTCAGCCCACAGCTTGGCTTTACATTTGAATACGATGCACGGAAAGAGGCCGACTGGATGGAGCCTTCTTTCGACGACAGTGGCTGGGAAGTGGCGACTGTCCACAAGCGGCCGACGGCGAACGGCCATTGGGCGTCCATGGAGGAACGCCCGATCCTTCAATTGCAACAACTTCCGCCCGAACCCGTGAAGCTTGTCTGGCAAGGCTGGCGGATGAAGGTGGGCGGTGTTCCGTTCTTTGGATCGCGATTCGTACAGGAAGCGTTCGATGTTCCCGAAGCAGAACGGGCGGGCGTCAATCGGTTGAAGCCCACGTTGCGGCCCGATGGCCCTGCGTGGCGCTTCAAAAAGCCGCCGCAGGCGGATATGGAATTGGCCTGTACGGTGGATTTTGGAAAAGAATCGACTGGTTTCATCACATTCGACGTGGAAGCGGCGGCTGGAACGGTGGTGGAAATCCATCATGGCGAACATCTTGACGATGGTCATCCGCGTTCCGTCATCGGTCCGCGCAATTTCATCGACCGCTATATCTGCCATGAAGGGCGGAATCAGTTCACATATCCGCTCCGCCGCATTGGCGGTCGCTACATGCAGTTGATCTTCTCTGAATACGGCGAGACGATGCCTGCTGTCTATTACGCGGGCATCCAAGGCGTGTATTATCCGTTGCCGCAGCCGACCTATCTGGACACGGCGGATCGCATGTTGTACAAAATGCGTGACGTCGCCATCAACACGCTATTGTGCTGCATGCACGACCATTATGAAGACTGCCCGTGGCGCGAACAATCGCTGTACGCCTACGATTCCCGCAACCAGATGTTGTACGGCTACTATGTGTGGGGCAACTACGATTTCGCGAAGGCGTCGTTGGAACTGCTTGGCCGTTCCTATCTTGGCAACGGCTATCTGGAAATCTGCGCTCCTGCAGAATCGTCCATCACGATTCCGTCGTTTACGATGGTCTGGATTCCGTCGCTGTTGGAGCTCTACATGCATTCCGGCAGCCTTGACGAATACAAACGGCAGAAAGAGACCGTGAAGAAGATTTTGGAGTCCGCATTGGCGCGAAAGTCCCGCGTAGAAGGACTTTACGAGCCTGGCAACGAAAAGCGTATTTGGAACTTCTATGAATGGATAGGCCGTCTGGACCGCTGCCCCGCGTTCCCTGATTCCTTATACAATATATATATGTATGAGGCGTTGGGCGCGGCTTCGAAACTGGCGGCGGCGGACGGCGATGGCGAGACATCCGAACGTTATGCGACTGCGGCGAAGGAACTTGCGACAGTCATCGAAAAATCCTTCTGGGATGAAAAGAAGCAGTGCTACGGCTATCTGCTGCCGTCTGAAAACGCGAATCAAGAGGATTATGAGCATGTTCAGGCGTTGATGCTGTTCAACAATCTCGTGCCAGAAAATAAGATCGATGCCGTCGTAAAATCCATCATCGGCGGCAAGTTGGTGGGTTGCACCTACAGTTCACTGCCGTATTTGGTTCGCGGCATGGCGGACAAGACGCCGAAAGCGCGAATGCATATCTATGATCGAATCTATGATGAATTCAGCAAATGGACAGTCAATGGCTTCACCTCCCTGCCGGAAACGCCGACTGGTCCAGACGATTTCTACTGGGCGGGCTCTTGCTGCCATGGATGGAGCGCGATTCCCGCATATTACATCAATTGCATTATACTGGGCGTTCGTCCGTTGGAGCCTGGTTTCAAGAAGTTTGAAGTGAAACCGTATCCGGGCCGTCAGCGCCGTGCAGGCGGCATGATTCCCACGCCAAACGGCGCCATACAAGTCATGTGGGAGAAGCGCAACGAAGACGATCCTTCCAAGATGGGCCTCTATGTGGAGGTATTCTATCCGGAGGGCACGTCGTTCGTGACGGATTCTTATCCAGAATTTCCGATTTTGGAAGTCGTTCCCATGAAATATTCATTGGATTCGAAAAGCAAAATGCCGACAGGCGTCCGGCTGGAAAAGACGAGAAAATAGCTAGAATTCTAGAAGCCTAGAAAAAAAGAAAGCCAGAAGACTCGTGTGAATCTTCTGGCTTTCGGCTTTTTTTTGTGTGTGTTTAGTAAACAAACAGCATTTCGCGGTATTTGGGCAGCGGCCAGAGATCGTCGTCGATGATGAGTTCGAGTTCGTCGATGACGGCGCGCATGTCACGAAGGGCCGCGATGATGGCTTCTGGCTTGTCGTGGAGGGCGGCGGAAAGGGCGTCGTCGGTTTTGGCGAGTCTGTCTAGACCATCGCCGATTTTCGTCACTTTGGCTTTGATTCCAGTGGTTCCAGACTTGAGGCCTGTGGCTTTCGCGTTGGCGAGAGCGGCAGCGAGCCGTCCGTACTGCTGTTCGGCAGCGGGGCCAATGAGACAACGGGCGATTTCGAGGCCGATTTCGCCTTCGATGCGAATCTTACGGTGATAAACTTCATAGAAGACTTCGTAGCGTGAATCCAGTTCCGCCTTGGAGAGGACGCCGTATTTCTCGAAGAGATTTTGCGTCGCGGCGGTGCGGAAGCTTTGGATGGCGGGGAGGGTGCTGGCGAGATTCGGCAGGCCGCGCCGCGCCGCTTCCTCCAGCCATTCTTTTCCGTAGTTGTCACCGTTGAAGATGACACGGCGGTGTTTGGCCAGATTGTCGTGGCAAACTTCCTGCAATTTCTTGTTGAAATCTTTGTCGCCGACGAGCGGTTCGAGCTTCTCCGCGAAATAGTCCAATGATTCCGCAACAATTGTGTTGAGGACGAGATTGACCTCCGCGCAGGATTGGCTGGCGCCTGGTGCACGGAATTCGAACTTGTTGCCTGTGAACGCAAAAGGACTTGTGCGGTTGCGATCCGTCGTGTCACGCGGAAGGGCGGGAATGGAATCGACGCCGAGCCGCATTTTCGCAGGCTTCTTGCTGCCGACGGCGACACCCGATCCAATGCGATCCAACACTTCCGTGAGCTGTTCGCCGAGGAAGATAGAGATGATGGCGGGCGGCGCTTCGTGGGAGCCGAGGCGGTGGTCGTTGTCCGCCGAAACGGTCGCCGCGCGGAGCAGGTCGCTGTGGATATCGACGGCGCGGATGATGGCCGTGAGCAACGTCAAGAAGATGGCGTTTTCCTGCGGAGTTTCGCCTGGATCGAGAAGGTTTCGCGAACCGTATGAAAGGCCCCAGTTGTTGTGTTTGCCGGAACCATTGATGCCAGCGAAGGGCTTTTCATGGAGGAGGCAGACGAAGCCGTTTCGGTCGGAAACTTGCCGCAGGACTTCCATGACGAGCATGTTGTGGTCGATGGCGAGATTCTGATCTTCGAAAACGGGAGCCAATTCGAACTGTGCGGGAGCCGTTTCGTTGTGGCGTGTCTTGGCGGGAATGCCGAGTTTCCACAATTCGTTTTCGACTTCCTCCATAAAGGCGATGACGCGCGGCTTGATGGAGCCGAAGTAGTGGTCTTCCAACTGCTGATGCTTGGCCGGCGGCGCGCCGAAGAGCGTGCGTCCTGTCTGGACAAGATCTGGTCTGTGCAGATAGAATTTTTTGTCGATCAGGAAGTACTCCTGCTCGATGCCGAGCGTGATGTGGAGATGTTCGTCTGGCAGGCCGAAGCAGCGCATCAGCCGTTGAACGGCTTGCGCGAGAGCTTGCTGCGAACGGAGGACGGGCGTCTTCTTGTCGAGTACTTCGCCTGTGTAGGAACAGAAAATGGATGGAATGCAGAGCGTTGCTCCGTTGGCGTGGCGTTTGATGAAGGCGGGGCTCGTCGGATCCCAAGCCGTGTAACCCCTTGCCTCGAAAGTACTTCTCAATCCACCGGACGGGAAGCTTGAGGCGTCTGGTTCGCCGACGATGAGTTTCTTTCCAGAGAATTTCATGAGCACTTGGCCTTTGTTTTCCAGCTCAAGGAACGCGTCATGCTTTTCCGCCGTGCCGCCATTGAGCGGCTGGAACCAATGCGTGAAATGAGTCGCTCCTCTGGAGAGGGCCCATTGCATCATGGCCTGTGCGACTTCGTTGGCGATTTCCGGATCGAAGGGTGCTTCGCCTGCGATGGTCGCAAGAAGTTTGCGGGCGGTATTGTCGGAAAGGAACCGCCGGATGGCGGCTTCGCCGAAGACGTCTTCCGCATAATGGTCAAGCGACGCGACGGCTGCGGGCATCGGTGGCCGCGCACGCAGTTCCGCGACGGAGTTGACGGCATGTTCGCGTTTGCTGTTGCTCATGATATTACCTATAAAAACGTATCAGTAGAGGTCCGCGACGAGCGGGAAGTGGTCGGACGGATACAAGTCGTTTTCCATGTCGTCGAAGACGAAGAGGTTGCGGACGTGGAATTCGTTGTTGACGAAGATGTAGTCGATCGGGCCTTTGTGGGGCGGTTCGACGCCGTCTTTCATGATGCGATAGCCCGTAAACGTGTAGGTCGGGCCGACGAGCGGCGTTTCCGTGATCTTCGTGGAATTGCGCATGAATTTTTCAGCGTGGGCGATCACTTCGTCTTCCGGCAGGACGTTGAAATCGCCTGTGAGGACGACGGGGCCTTTCGGGGAGATTTCCTGCATCTTCTGGAAGATAAGTTTGACGCCGTTGATTTGGGCGAGTTTGGAGCGATGGTCCAAATGCGTGTTGAAATGGGTGAATTCGATGCCGGTCTTCTTGTCGGTGAACGTCGCCCATGTGCAGATTCGCGTGCAGGCGGTTTCCCATGAGCGGGAACCTGCGATCTCCGGCGTCTCAGAAAGCCAGAACGTCTTGGAACCGTGGCAGATAAAGCGGTCTTTGCGATAGATGATGCAGGAGTATTCGCCTTTTTCGACGCCGTCTTCGCGAGCGACGCCCGTATAGTCCCATGAGCCTTCCGACAGGATGCCGTCTATCTGCATCTTCATGGCCTCCTGGAGGCCGGCGATGGCGATGTCATGGCGGTTGAGCAGGGCGAGAAGGCGCGGTTGACGGGACGCCCAGTCATTGGGAGCCTTGTCGCAGGGGGTACGGATGTTGTAGGAGGCGAGACGCAGGAAGGATTCAGGGACGTTGCTCATGATGATGCCTTGTGTTTTTTGTTTTTGTGAAAAAACGAATTAATAAAACAAAATATGTTAATTTAATGCGTTATAGCGATTTTTCATTCAATTGCTTTTTGGCAAAACGACGTTATTCTATGGTATAGATTGTTTTCTTGTGTTTTTTTATAGAAAATTGTCAATGAAAGGAGTCAAGATGTTCAAAAAATTGATGGCGATGGCTGTGCTCATGTCGTTCTGCGCGATGGCGCAAGATACCTTCATGGGCGACTACAAAGGTACGTTGAAGGATGCGGAAGGAAAGGAAAGCGCCCTTTGCGCGCAGGTCTGGGCGACTGGCAAAGGCGGCTACCAGGCAGTCTTCACGGAGACGATCTATGAAGCTCCGAAACCGAAAGTCCTGCTGAAGTTGGACGGCAAGGTGGATGGCGACAAAGTCGTCTTCAACGACGGCGGCGCGACAGCCGCCAACGGCGTGTTCAAAGGCAATATCCCGTTGGGTGCCATTGATTTGAAGTCGTTCAAACTGGTTTCTCCGACGCTTGGTTTGCAACCGCCGGAAGGCGCTGTCGTTCTCGTAGGCCCCGGCAAGCGTATGTCCCAATGGCGCAATGCCACGCGTGCCGCCGGTATCGTTGATTTGAACAGACGGTTGGCCCGTGCCGTCAACTGCGTCGGCTATCTGAGCAATACCATCATCAGCGACAAAGATCAGACCGTCACGATGCGTTCCGGTTCGGACGATGGCTTGATCGTCTTCCTGAACGGCCAGAAAGTTTATGAGAAGAACGTCCCGCGCAGTCTTGCGACGGATGATGACACAATTAAGCTCAATCTAAAGCAAGGCGAGAACACGCTGCTGCTGAAGGTTTCGCAGGGCGGCGGTGACTGGCAGGCCCATGCCCGCATTTGCGGCGCAGACGACAATGCCGTTCCTGGAATCTCCTATAAGCTTCATCCGCAGGGACTTGCCATGGACAAGAAAGGTGCCATCATGGCGTGGAACATCGCTGGTCCGTTCACCGTGCAGGGCAAAAACGGCTTCGATGCCATGAAAGAGGCGTTCGCTCCTGAAAAAGGCGAAGCCGTTGAATGGAAGCTTGTGGAAGACCGCCGCATGGGCGGTGAACGTTGGGGCGTCAGCGAAGATGGCGGCACGTTGGAAGTGCGTCGCGGCGGCGGTAGCATCGTCAGCGGCCCCGAATACGGCTCCTGCATCATGCACGTTGAATTCAAGACGTCCTACATGCCCGAAGCCCGTGGACAGGGCCGTTGCAACAGCGGTGTCTATACGCAGGGCCGCATCGAAATGCAGATTCTCGACAGCTATGCGTTGGAAGGCCGCGACAACGAATGCGGCGGCATCTATCAGCAGAGCCGCCCGATCGTGAACATGTGCTTGCCGCCTGAAACGTGGCAGACCTACGACATTGACTACACGGCGGCGAAATTCGACGCCGAAGGCAAGGTGATTGAAGATGCCATCCTGACAGTCAAGCAGAACGGCGTCATCATTCATGATCATCTCCGTGTCAAGCCTACGCCTGGCGGCCTTGGCGGAACCGCCGTGCCGAAAGGCCCGCTGATGCTGCAGGATCACGGTAACACGTTGTGGTTCAGGAATCTCTGGTTTAAGGAAAAATAAGATTTTGCAGTAGATAAGCGTAGCGCCCCGCCGAATGATTTCGGCGGGGCGCTTTGTTTTAGTTTTCTAGAAGCTCTAGAAATTCTAGAAGCTCTAGAGGTGCTAGAAATTCTAGGGAAACTTTATTGCCCGTTTGGCACCAATGCCAGATGGAAGCCGTAGAGGCGTGTCGCAAAAGCATCACCGCGGCGGGCAAGGCCCGCCAGACGGCCTTTGTGCTGTAGAACGGCAAGATTCCATTCGGCATCTGTTGGCAAGGCGAAATGGTAGCCCTGCGGAATCTGGCCTGCGAAATGACTGGTCAGACGATGGCAGAATTCGTTTGCTTCGTCGAGACCGACGCCCATCGTGTTCAATGATGTGGACATCATCGTCCGCCATTGGGCATCCGTCACTTCCTGTTCGGTCAGCCAGTAATCTTTCGGAATGGTGATTTGGTAGGATGGCGGTTGGACACTGCCGTATGGCGATGTCGGCTGATAGCTGCCCGCTTTGACTTTCAGTAGTTCCAGCGGGATGTTGGAAGGAAGCATGAAAGACGTTTTTTCGCCGTCGATTTTGATGACATTGGTAGGCGTGGAGGGTTGTGTTATCCATTCGACGACAGGCGTCGCGGCTTTGACGATGGCATTTTTGACCGCTTTGACAAGATGGACGAGGCCGCCGAAGATAATGCAGAAAATCAACAGGAACAACAGGAAGAAATGGCTGCAGCAGCAACCGCGTGGTGTCTTCCTTTTGGGCGGTTTCTGAGGCTGATTCTTCTGGAAGAGATTCGGTGGATTGGCGGTTTTGTTGCAAGGCGGTTGATGGGATGGCCGTGGCGGTGGCGGCGTAGCCGCCTTCGGTTTTTCCGATACAGGCGGTGGCGGTGGAGGCTGCGGGGCGTTTTTTGCAGACGGGACGGCCATCGCGATCGGTTTTGCGAGGCGCGGGCCGATTTGCAGTGAACGGATTTGGACGACTTGCAGCCAGCAGGGGAAGACATCTGCGAGTTCATCACACGTCAGATAGCAGTCGTCTTTTTTCGCAAGATGACGTTCAATGGCGCCGCCGAGATTGTGTGTAAAATGCTGTAGGTTCTGCGATAAATCCTTGTCCTCCAATGATGTGAAGCTGTTTTGGAGAATCCAGTCATGCATGCCGGGGGCGTTGCCGAGCATGTTGAATTTCAACGTCAGTTCGACAGTCGCAGTCTGCGGCTGTCCATGGCGTTGGATGTCCGGCAGCAATGTGGCGTTGAATTCCGACGGCGTGATGAAAAACGAATTGGGCCAGTTTTTCGTGCCGCGGATGGTTTGATGACCGAAAATCTGCCTGCCTGACGCGTCCTGCGCGAGCAGAT
>JAEEGJ010021129.1_pt1 | contig 14050 bp, 12 predicted proteins | sample 8958761 | NCBI WGS metagenome assembly JAEEGJ01 (sample SAMN16246546, study PRJNA631951) | gut metagenome | biome: gut microbiome; feature: rumen; material: RS-attached | host: Bos | place: Iran: Karaj | collected 2018-10 | reverse complement strand
CGTCATGGACATCTTCTGGGCTTCGAACAAGGTTTCCTTGTCGAGCACGAGCTGCTGCAGGCATTCGTGAGCCTTGTACAGGAGCGTGCCACCCGGAGTTTCGTACACGCCACGGCTCTTGAGGCCGACGAGGCGGTTTTCGACGATGTCGAGGAGACCGCAAGCGTTCTTGCCACCGATCTTGTTCAGGAATTCGAGGAGTTCGACAGCACCCATCTTCTTGCCGTTGATGGAAACCGGGTTGCCCTTCTCGAAACCGATGGTCACGTGGTCGGCCTTGTTCGGAGCCTTCTCGTACGTGGCGGTGTGCTTGAGGAACTCGTACTTGTGTTCCTGTTCCGGGAATTCCAGAACGCCACCTTCGTGAGAGAGGTGCCAGAGGTTACCGTCTTCGGAGTAGATCTTCTTCTTGCTGATGCCATTCAGAGGAATCTTGTGGGCGGCAGCGTAGTCGATAGCGTCTTCGCGGCTGTGGAAGTGCCACTTCGGGTCCTTCCACGGGGCGATGATCTGGAGCTTCGGGTTGAGGGCGGCGTAGGTCAGTTCGAAACGGACCTGGTCGTTACCCTTACCGGTAGCACCGTGGGCAACAGCGTAGGCGCCTTCCTTCTCGGCAATCTTCACCTGGTACTTCGCGATGAGCGGACGGGCGAAAGACGTACCCAGGAGGTAAGTGTTTTCGTACTTGGCACCGGCACGGACGGTCGGCCAGACGTAGTCTTCGAGGAATTCCTTCTTGAGGTCGAGAACGTAGCACTTGGAAGCACCTGTCTTGAGTGCCTTGTCTTCGAGGGCCTTGGCGTCCGGGAAGTCGTTCTGACCGAGGTCGGCGGCGAAAGCGATCACTTCGCAATCGTAGTTTTCCTTGAGCCAGGGGATGCTAATGGAAGTATCGAGTCCACCGCTATAGGCGAGGACAACCTTTTTCTTGGATTCTTTCTTAGCCATTGTATTTCCTTTGAGAAAATTTTAGACGAACCAAATATAGAATTAAAAACCGACCACGACCCCCAGGTAACCGGACATCGCCCAGGAATCAACGGACCTGTTGAAAAAACGCTGGAAGCCCGTCTCGATGGAAACCCATGCCGCAGAGAGGCTCTTCTTGGCCCAGGGCCAGATTGCCTGCAAATTGTAGGCTATACCCGGCGAAATCGTGACCAGTTGCGCACCGCCAAAGTTGTATTCGTACAGGACGCTCGCCGTCGCACCGATTATGTTCCAGAACTCAATGCCTCCGCCCAGGTCCACACCGATGGAAAAACCGTCCAACGAGAACATCTTCTCGCAATCTTCCACTTCCTGTTCAGTCTTCGTAGATGCGCCCGGAATCCAGCCCTCCATGTCACGCTGGTGCCATTCATCGCGGATTTCCTCAAGGTTTGTGGATTCAAAACCGATGACCGGGCCTACGTACCAACTCCACTGCCCCTGCGGAAAATGGAAGCGCGTGTTGACGCGGTAGCGCTGGTATAGCACGGCCTTGTCGTCATCCAGGTCACCGCCAAAGAAGCGCACGTCACCACCCGCACTTATCCAGTCGCTGTAGAAAAATTCAAACTGTCCCTGCCACACGCCCAAGCAGTCGCAGTCTTCGGTCGGGTTGTAGAGGCCAAACGCGAGGCCAACCAGCAGGCCATAACCCGTGTAGGCGGAAAGTCGCGGGAGCGGCACGCTATGCCGGTCCGGAACTGTTGTATCGGGCTCGGCAGTTGTCGTGGTATCCGTTGCAGGCTGAACTGCCGCAGAATCTGCCGCAGGTTGAATTGTCGCGGAATCTACCGCAGGTTGAATGGCCGCGGAATCCGCAGGCACGGCGGTAGAATCGGCCTTCGCTACATCGGCAGCGAAGACCCCTACAGCCAGCAACAATGCCCAAAACAGAATCCGCATGTCTTTAATTTATAAAAACTTTGAAGACCCGGCCCCGCAAAAAGACTATTTTTCAGGTGACTATAGGAGTTTTTTATGCGGGTGATACTGGGCATTTTGCTGTTTTCTCTTTGTGCAGTCGCCCAAGAGATTACGGCACTAGGCTTTGTTGAAGATAAAAAGGCTTACGAACATGATGGAGATTATATCCGCTTAGCATTCGTAAGGACAGATAAAGGGTGGTCCCCGTCGTGTGATTTCACCGAAGGCGAAGATGCCGGTGGAATTTTTAAAAATATAAAGTCCTGTTCGCATAAAATCATGAAACAATCATGGCAAGTGATTAATGCCGATGGCAAGTCCGTCGATGCGGGAACATTGGAGTTTATGCGTCGCAAATGGAGCGAAATCGGACTTGCAAAAAGTTCCATTTCGTTAGAAAATAAAATTCAATTTGATTCTTTAAATCGCATCCTAGAAACTTGGAAAGAAAATGGAAAAGGGATGCCGCCGTTACTAGCAGTTCCACTCGGAACGAATGTCGAAAAAATAGAACCGGTTGCGATTGATGGTTCTGTTGAACAAAAAATAAAGGATAAACTTGTAAAGCAGTACTTTAGAAAGAAAAGAACCGTTTGCAAATGTGATTCTAACGAAACTCTTATTTCTAAAAGAAAAGCTAAGGCAAGCGATGTCGTTATCAAACCGTTAGTAGGGTATAAGGATAACATATCTTTTTATGAAGTGCTTATCCCGGACACTTCTGACTGCGGCATTATAGATGACGAAATGGAATTGATGGCTGTAAAGAATGGCAAAGTTGTAAATCTTACGGAATCATCTGGAATGGCAGATGACCGCCCGACTACAACTGCAATGACCCTTTTCAATAGATATGTCATTTCAACGAAAGAATTGCAAGATACCGTATATGTGTTCTTTGCTGGCGGCTATAATCTTGACGGCTACGTGCTACTAGATTCTGAATTGAACGTTCGAGCCGTCAGCACGTGGAATTATCATTGAGTTGATTATATCTCCAAGCCTGCTTGTAACATATACTTTTGCGCAAAGCAATTTGCCTCGTCATCTTTTTGCTGATTCTTGTTGCCGTAATAGACGTTTTTGATAAAGATGTCCTTTTTGCCGTGAAGTACGATGTGGCCGAGTTCGTGGAAGAAAGTGAACCAGAATGCATTGCGATCTTTGAATCGGTCGTGCAATTGGATGACGGGAATATCCTTGTACCAACGAGCCATGCCGTGAATTGGTGCCGACTTGAAGTTCTGCGCATACAAAACCTTAATGCCGAGGGTTGCGCCAAGTTCTTGCAACTTGTGCATACCTTCGTCGATAAAATCTTCGCCCACTTTCGGCTTGGGCAAAGCTTTCTTGCGTCGTAAATCTTCCCATGCGGCAACGTCGGATTTTGCCAGTTCCACAAATTGCGGCATAGCCTTCTTGATGGCGGAACGCAGCTTCTTGTCGTTCTGCTTTTCCATTTTAATTTCGTCAGCAAGAATTTCGCCACGACGCATCCACACGGAGGCTGCATACGGATCTTCAGTTTCGGCAAGAGAGATGCGGAACGCAACCTTCAGGCGATTCTTGTAATAGTAATTTTCCCACGCCTTGGGCGTAGGCACTCCAAAGAATTTGAGAATCGGAGAAACACCATCTTCCTTATCGTTAAAATTTGCGATCCAATTGCGCGGATTGAGTTCACCGATAGGGAAAAATTTGCGCCAACTGAATCGATTTTTGAGAGATTTCTTGATTTTTTCACGCCAAAGATCCAAATCGTATCCCTTCTGGGCTTCTAGCCAAAAATACTGCGGGATTCCTGTTCCATACTCAAGGCTGTAGGCCATTTCTGCCGTTACACGGCATTTGGCTTTCAGGAGTTCGTTTAATGTCTTTGGAGTGTAGCCGATTCGAACGGCAAAATCGTTAATATCTACATCCATTTCCTGAAGTTTTTCTTTAAGGATATCTCCAGGTGATGTCTTGCCCCACAAAATCAGTTCTTTCTTTTCTGCCATATAATTCCTCTTTATTTATGATAATCTACAATTTCTACGATTTCAGTTTCAGTAACTTCTGTCCAAACCACCACCTTATCCGGTTCCGCGCCCCAAATAATCAATCTATAGGGTTGATCGAGGTCGCATGCCCATTGCCCTTTTCTGTTGCCAACCAACTCATGAAAATGACCCGGAACCAGTGATAAATCGGCGAAGTTCTTAGCTAAACGCATCGAATAGATTCGATTTCTATAGCATATCGCTCGTTTCTTGCCCATTCGACGTATTGCATACGCTTCATCCATCGCGCACAATTCTAGATCCTTATCTCTAAATTCAATTTTCAAGACACCCCCACCGTTAGTCGAAAATCCTATTTGTTAATATAATAAATATTTTTAAGGAACGCAATGGGTTTGCTGTTTGTCTATTTTTGGGGTTTCTGATTTGTGGATTCAACTCAAATTCTTTAAAATGGCGGGAATTAGCGTCTTGGGATCATCCATCTTGTCAAAGGCAAAACATTGCTTGCCCAAATCTTTTAGCGATGCACCAATGTGGTACAATTCTTTATTGTCGATAATCAAAAAACGGTCGTGTATCTTTTTGGTATAGTCCATTGACGCAGATGGATACTGCTGATTGAACTGGTCTACATCAATTTGCCGTAGTTCCGCCTTCTGGTGTGTATAAATCTTGACCAAGACATTCTTTTGCTTTACAGACAATCTCTCTAAAACCGACAAATCTACATAACCGTCAATAAGAATGATTTCTTTTTTCGCGGTCTTGATGATGTCTTGGAAGAATGCGTAGGCGTCAAAGATTTGCCCTTTGAAGAACACCCCCTCCTTCGCTTTTTTAGGATTAGAATCCAACTCATTGAATATTTTAGAGAAATTTTCGTCAATCTTCTTGAATTTTAGGTCATGTTCAACAAGTTTTGTATCAACCTTGGATTCAAAAGCATTTAAACGCCCGACAAGACCCATATTGTGACGCAGATAATGGCGCATCTGAACAAACGCATTCATGATTTCGATACTGACCTTGATAGCCCTTTCGCTACGAAGAACCGCCGAAAGCATTGCGACGCCTTGCTCGGTAAAGGCGTAAGGACTAGAAGACGAATGTTTTAGTATATTGAACCGGTCACAATTTGTGACCAGTTCAAGGGATTCTTCTTTATCAAGTTGAAAACAGAAATAATCAGGAAACCGTTCTGTGTTCCTTTTTACGGCTTGATTAAGAGCTTTTGTTTCTACGCCATACAATTCCGCCAAATCGCGGTCTATCATGACCTGAACATCGCGAATAATCACGATTTTACTCGCAATTGTGGAACTAACCAACGGATTTGAAATAATGACTTCTTGTTTATTCATTTTCACCTTCTTTTAACCTTTAGGGTAACGCAATTTTGCACCGCATTTAGGGCAACGCAGAATAAGTTCCTTGAGTCGTTTGATTTCTGCGTCCTTTTCTTCTAGGACTTTTGCAAAATCTCCAATAGCGTTGTTTCCACCACGATTGGGGCTGCCATTAAATTTTCCGAAAATTTCATCGAACATGATTACTCCTTTAAAAATGTTTTAACAACACGCAAATATTGCGTGATGATGAGTTGCTGCAAATTTTGCGACAACTGTGGCTTTATTTTCTGTTTTGTGGGATGATCTTGCGATTCTGTTGGCTGGGGCTTTCTCCCCTAAAGGGGACCATGGCCCACTAAGTGCTAAAGCACTAAGTGGTTGCAGCCCTGGCGTTACTTGGCGCTCGCCTTAGCGGGCACACTCGAGTAGGTCGTGTTCCTACCAGCTATCCAACAGGACCATCAAGAAAGTTGATGGGCCCCGCCGCGAATGCACGTACGGACCCGAAGGTCTATGTCGACTGTCACGGGGATTATCGAATATCAGTTACAATATACACAAATAGAAAGTCTGCGTCGCGGAGAAAAGAGTGCTGTATAAGGTGTAGGGGAAAATACTTAAATTTTGATGTCGTTAGACACATATAATAAGAGGTCTATTTTCAGCTATGGACGTTATAATGCAACGAAAAAACAGTCTTTTTATTTTGGTAGTATTACTATTTTGTATTGCTGTTTCTTGTTCGTCTAATAGTGAAAATGAAAAAGACCCGATTGAAGCGGAATATTTAAAGAAACGAGATCTCATGGCTGCATATTATTGCAAAGTCTATGGATTTCCATCGCCCACATTCAAAAAAAATATACTTCGCGAGTTTGGATTGTCTATGGAATATCTGCGTGATAATCGATTTCAAAAGGGCGTTTTTATTGTGGCTGATTCTAGCAAATACAAGCATGTGTTTAATTTGAATTATCCGGATACAACGAAATCTAGTCCTTTAAAAAATTTTTATGCGTCATTTAATTTACTTGTAGATTGTTTCAATCGTGATTCTATTTATATTGGCTCTATTGTTGTAAATGATCAATGCAAGTTTTTTAATACGAACGGACTGTTTCAAGAAAGCTTACTAGATGAAATAAAACCGGTTTTTCCAGAGTGGTATGATTCATATGTGAGAGAATGCCGTAAAACGCCATAGAAAAGTAAGCTTAAAATTTTTGTAGTAGCTCCTCTCGTCTTATTGGGGCTTTAGGGGCCGGGCCTCATCTTGGTGGTCGTGCGTCGGGAATGATATAGGGCTGGAGTCGCAAAAAACTTGCTTTTTCATAAGAACTTTTATATATTTGTCTCTAGACAGGGTGGCAGGGTACCCACCTGAGATAAAAAAGAAGGCCCAAATTGATGACAGGGTGGTAGAGCGACCACCTGAGACAAAAAAGAAAGCTCATTAGATGAGATCGTTTTTTATTTATATAAAAAACGATCTTTTTTTATTTCAAAAAAGGATCACTATGAATAAACCTAGAACCCCGCAGGTAGGTCTTGACTTCAGCAAAAGCGTCATCATATTCAATGAAGATGAGATAGGCATGTCCGCGCATATTGAATCTAAAGAGCACACAGAGCTTGCCAAAAGATACAACTTCATCGTGGAAAAATTTCAAAAATATATTGATGATTTCATTGAAGGACTAAAGCAAGAACCTTTGCAACCGAAATACAACTTCTCATCACTGACTTATTATAAGGCTGTTCTAATATGCGTTACAACGAGTAGATAGAACGTGTTAACCGATTTATGTGAAGATACATGACGAGTTTCGGGGCAAATTTCGCTTACATTCCCTAACCACTAACTACCAACCACTAGCCACTCTTATAGTCTTTTTCTATCTTACCGCGCACCGCCAGATGTCGTATTTCTGGGGAACCGGGCGAGAACCGCCCATAAAAAGGATTACCTATGTCACAAATCGATCTCACTTTCCCCGATGGCTCCGTACGTTCCGTAGCATCGGGCACCACCGGCCTCGAAATTGCGAAGGGCATTTCCGAAGGTCTTGCACGCAAGGCGCTTGGCGTCAAACTCGGCGATAAGGTCCTCGACCTCTCCCGTCCGCTCACCGAGAGCGGCACCATCAAGATTATCACGCCGAGCAACGACGACCCGGATGCACTTTACCTGCTCCGCCACAGCTGCAGCCACGTGCTTGCCGAAGCCATCTGCGACCTGTTCCCGGGCACCAAGCTCGCCTACGGTCCGGCTATCGAAAAGGGTTTCTACTACGATTTGATGACACCGACCCCGATCCAGCAGTCGGATTTCGAGCGCATCGAAAAGCGCATGAAGGAAATCATCAAGGAAGACCGTCCGTTTACCCGTTGCGAAGTCAGCGCCGCCGATGGCCTGAAGCGCACTGAAGGCGACAAGTACAAGACGGACAACGCCCAGCGCGCTCTCGCCCGCGAAGGTAGCGACGGCACTCTCAGCTTCTACGTGACTGGCGAACCGGGCAAGAACTTTGAAGACCTCTGTGCCGGCCCCCACGTGCCTTCTACTGGCAAGCTCAAGAATTTCAAGGTGCTCTCCATGTCGGGTGCTTACTGGCATGGTGACCAGAACAGCGACCAGCTGACCCGTGTGTACGGTACTTGCTTTGCTGACAAGGAAGGTCTTGAAACTTACCTGAAGTTCCTGGAAGAGGCCGAAAAGCGCGACCACCGCAAGATCGGCAAGGAAATGGATCTCTACCACATCGAAGACCATTCTCCTGGCATGGTGTTCTGGCACCCGAAGGGCACCAAGATGGTGAACGCCCTGAAGGACTACATCCGCGGGAAGATTGACCGTCGCGGCTACCTCGAAGTGATTACGCCGGAAATCGTGAACAAGACTTTGTGGATCAAGTCCGGCCACGCCGACAAGTACAACGAGAACATGTTCAAGACGCTCGCTGGTGACGTGGAAATGGCTGTGAAGCCGATGAACTGCCCCTGCCACATCCAGATTTTCAACACGGGTCTGCGCAGCTGGCGTGACCTTCCGATGCGCCTTGCCGAATTCGGTAAGTGCCACCGTTACGAACCTGCCGGTACCATGCACGGCCTGATGCGCGTGCGCGGCTTTGTGCAGGACGACGCCCACATCTTCTGTACCGAAGACCAGATTGCAAGCGAAGTGGCCGACTTTTGCGCTCTCGTCAAGGAAATCTACCACGACTTCGGTTTCGACGAAATCGTCGTGAAGTTCTCTACCCGTCCGGAAAAGCGCGTGGGTTCTGACGAAATTTGGGACAAGGCTGAAGCCGCCCTCGCCGAAGCAACGAAGCTCGCTGGCCTCGACTACATCCTGAACCCGGGTGAAGGTGCCTTCTACGGCCCGAAGCTTGAATTCACATTGAAGGACTCCCTCGGTCGTGACTGGCAGTGCGGTACCATCCAGGTGGACTTCAACCTCCCGCAGCGTCTGGGTGCCGAGTATGTCGGCAAGGACAACCAGAAGCACATTCCGGTGATGTTGCACCGTGCGGCCGTGGGTTCCATCGAACGCTTCCTCGGCATTCTTATCGAAGAATTCATGGGCGATTTCCCGCTGTGGCTCGCTCCGGTGCAGGCCCGCGTGCTCCCGATTTCCGAGAAGTTCGTTGACTATGCAAAGCAGGTCGAAAAGGAACTCGTGAACGCCGGCGTCCGCGTGGAAGTCGACGAATCCAACGAAAAGCTCGGCTACAAGATCCGCCAGTGCGAACTCCAGAAGATTCCGTACCTCCTGATTGTCGGCGAGAAGGAAGTTGCCGATGGTGTCGTGTCTGTCCGCCGTCGTAAAGAAGGTGATAAGGGCAGCATGAAGGTTGCAGACTTCCTCAAGATGACGGAAGAAGACCGTAAGGTTGTGAGATAAGGCGACAACTGCATAAGGCGAGCGCAGCGGACAAACTTGTTTGTCCATTGCCGAGCCGCGGCAGTTGGGAGTGCGTAGCACTCCAAAAGGAACAGGCTGAAGGTCTCATCGCTGTCAACAAGAGAAAGGAAGGGGACAAGGGTCAGATGACTGTCGCCCAGTTCCTCGAAATGACCGCTGAAGACCGCAAGGTTGTGCGCTAATAGACCTTATCGTCGCCCTGCGGGCTTTCTTTAGGGTGACAACTGTTAAAATTAAAACGCAGACTCTCCGGAGCCTGCGTTTTTTGTGGATTTGTCAACGGCTAAAAACTTTTTGTTGAGCCTTTTCTTGAAAAATATTATAAGTTCCTTATATATAGTTCCCCCAAGTCCCTTAGCAATTCCTATGTACGAAAACAGCATGCTTGAAGTTTATATTTCCGATATGCTGGGTATCTTCTTGATACTCGGTGCGGTGCTGAGTGGTGCGTGGAAATTACAAAAGAAAAATAAAGAAGACAAACTGCTGGTCGGGATAATGGTGGTCATCGTTTCGGCCTGCATTGCTGACGCGTCTTCGTTTGCGGTGGATGGATGCCCAGGTGGATTTTTCAGGGCGCTTGGCTATGTCTCGAATTTTGTTCTGTTTTTTGCAAATTTGCTGATTGGCCCGCTCTGGGTGATGCTGATTTCTCGGCATATTTATGGAACGGTTTCTAAATTCCAACGATACTTTATGCTTAGTGTTGCGGGCTTTGTGCTAATCTTGTTGCTGGTCAATTTCTTCAATCCGATTATTTTCAAGTTGGATGAATTGAATGTGTATTCGCGTGGTCCGCTGTTTATGGTAAACAACATAATGGAATTGGCGTTCTTGATTGACGGTATTGCCATTTATTGGATTGGAAGGGCGCGTAGCGGTGGTGTGAAAATTTTCCCAGTTTGGCAATTTGTGTGGCCTGTCTGTGTTTGCGTTTGCTTGCAGAATTTTTTCTATGGGATTTCGACGGTCTGGGTGGGAATTGCTGTCGGCTTTACAAGCATAATGCTTGCTTTGCAGAATGAAAATATTTTTATCGACAAGTTAACTCGTCTTTTTAACCGTTATTATTTGGACCGTGTTCTTGGGGATTTGAAAAGCAAAAAGAAGATTGCAGTGATGATGATGGATATGAATGATTTTAAGCGAATCAATGACGACTTAGGGCATTCCCAGGGCGATGATGCTTTGTTTACGATGGCGGAAATCTTGCGGGAAACGGTTGGCTCCCTTGGTACTGCAGTCCGCTATGCAGGTGATGAATTCGTAGTGGTTTTGAATACGGATAGTGAATCTGTCGCTGAATCTTGCCAGAACCGCATTAAGGAAAATTTGGCGAATTTCAACAAGAGGAGAATAAAAAAGTACAAGTTGTCGGTGTCGATTGGGACTGGAATTTTTGATTTGACCAAAAGTAATTTCGATGAAATTCTTGAGATTATAGATAAACGCATGTATGACGATAAAAAATCGTTTTATGCGTTTAGCCAGCACGATAGGCGTCGCCATTAATGAAAAAGCCGAGTGCGTAATGCGCTCGGCGATTCGATTTTTGTAATCAGTTATTCTTCCTTGACGAATTCTTCTTTGCCGACTCCGCAGATAGGGCAAACCCAGTCTTCCGGTAAATCTTCAAAGGCTGTGCCGGGGGCGATTCCGTTGTCGGGGTCTCCAACTTCGGGGTCGTAGATGTAGCCACAGGGGTCGCATTTGTATTTTGCCATAGAAATTCTCCTTGCATAATTTTGCTGTTTCTAATCTATATAAATAAATTTGGGAAAAATAGATTTATATATTTTTTTTATGCTCGAAACAACCCGAATTTACATTGCCGATATTTCTGTATTGAAGGATTCTTCTGTTTTTGAAAACTTGTTGAAGCGAGTTCCTGATTATCGGCAAAAAAAGGCGATGTCGTTCAAGTTCCCTAAGGGGAAAATGCAGTCGCTTGGTGTTGGGCTTTTGCTGCATTTGGCTTGCGTGGAGGCTGGATTTGAAGGGGCGGATGAGCATGTGGCATACGGCGAAAATGGAAAACCGTATTTGGTGGATTTTCCCGATGTGCATTTTAATTTGTCCCATTCGGGCGAGCGTGTGATGTGCGTGTTTTCTCCATTTGACGTGGGATGCGATGTCGAGATTATCAAGGGCGACCGCGGGCGGCTTGCGGAGCGTTTTTTCAAGCCTGAAGAATCTGCGTGGATTAAGCATTTTGATTCTCTTGAAAAACAGTCCGAGGCGTTTTACAGACTGTGGACGCTCAAGGAATGTTATATGAAAGTGACGGGGCGTGGCATGTCGCTTATGCCGGACAAGTTCTCATTGAACGTTGGCGAAAATGAAAATATTTTGCTTGACCATGATGGAGAACGCCCGGAATATGCTTTCCGTGAAATTGACTTGCATGACGGTTACCGCTATGCCTATTGCATCAAGAACGATGGCAAAAACGCACCTCAAGAAGCAAGGTGTGTTGATTTAAAGACTTTGTTGTAAACATCACTGGCTGACGCGTATGTAATCCACGAGCATTTCGTTCGGGAACTGGGTGTCGTCAACTTCAAAGCCGGGCCAGTTGCCTGCAACGGCGACGTTCAGCAAGAAGAAAAACGGCTTGTGGAATTCTTCGGTGTCACCCTGGTTGCCTTCGATTAGAATCTCGTGGTACATGAAATCATCGACGAACATGCGGATGTACTTTTCGTCCCACGTGAATTTGTACGTGTGGAACTGCGTGATGTCCATTTCGTGCTTTTGGTCGCGGTAATTGCCGGTGTTGTTTCCGTATGTCGCATACTCGGAGCCGTTCGCCCAGTGGTTCGTGCCATAGACGATGTTTTCGCTGTTGACGGCTTCGATGATGTCGATTTCGCCGCAGGCTGGCCATCCGACTTTGTCGAAGTTCTCGCCGAGCATCCAGAATGCAGGCCAAATTCCTTTGCCGACAGGGAGCGCGATTCGGGCTTCTACAGTGCCGTACTTGAACGCAAACTTGCCTTTGGTGAGCATGCGTGCGGAAGTGTATTTTTGCCCTTCGTAGTCTTCTTTTTGCGCGCGGATGTGCAAAACGCCGTCCTTGATGTAGGTGTTCTCTTTGCGGCTGGTGTAGTATTCCCATTCGTTGTTGCCCCAGCCGCTTGCGCCCGTGCCGATTTCAAACCCCCATTTGCTTGCGTCGATGGTTTCGCCGTCGAATTCGTCGTTCCAGAGGTACTCTTTGGCGGGCTCTGTAGCCTTGGTGCTGGAAGATTCCGGGTCAGGCCCGGAATGACGTGAGGAGCTGCTCGCGGAATTCTTGGAGTCACTGGATTCGGTTGATGAGTTGGCCGAATCATCGCGGCTATCGCTGCTCAGAATGACGGCCGAAGAGGACGATGTAAATGAAGAACTCGTCATGGCGGGCGTCGACCCGCCATCTACGCTGCTAGAGGATTCCAGATCAAGTCCGGAATGACGTGAGGAACTGCTACTGGATGGATTCCCTCCGCTTCGCTCCGAGGATGACAAAATCGTAGAAAGTATCGAGGACGACGACGTGGGGGCTTTCATGGACGAAGATTCTGCGGTACTCACTGGGGCGAATGCGTTAGACGAATCATCGGAGCATGCGAAAAAAATTGCACTTGTTGCCGTGACGATGATAAAGGATGCTGCGAATTTCTTGAACATTCTCTAAATATAGCCTATAATTTCGCTTTAAGGTACTAAATACTCCAACTTGGAATAATGCGCATGGTGTAGCCTCCTCGCAAAAGCTGTTTAATGTTGTAAATTTTCTCAAAAAGGGATGTTTGTATGAAACATATTTTCAAATTCGGCTTAATCGCCGCTTGTGCCCTGACTGCAAATACTTTTGCTCAGGATTTTTGTCAAACTGCCGCCCATAGCGGAACAAGCAGGCAAGTTACTACGAATACCGTGGGTTCGTTCGACAACGGTATCGGTTACGAACTCTGGAACGAAGGCGGTAACGGTGGTTCCGCGACATTCTATGACGACGGCTCCTTCAACTGCAAAATGACCGGCGCCAAGGACTATCTGTGCCGTGCAGGCCTTTCTTTCAATAGCGATAAGACTCATGGTGAAATTGGCCACATGAAGGCGGATTTCAAGTTGGTCAAGAGAAATCTTTCCGGAATCCAGTATTCCTACATCGGCATTTACGGCTGGACTCGTGAACCGCTGGTGGAGTGGTACATCGTGGATAACACCGGTAGTGATTACATGCCCGGTGACTGGGTTGCCCAGGGAAATTCCAAAAAGAAGCATGGCGTGTTTAAAATTGATGGAGCCGATTATACGGTTTACGAGGGAGACCGCACTTCTTATTCTATCGATGGCGACGGCAAATATTTCAAGCAATATTTCAGCGTCCGTACGAGCAAGCGCGATTGCGGTACCATCGACATTACCGCGCATTTCAAGAAGTGGGAAGAACTCGGTATGAAGATGGGCAAGATGCACGAGGCCAAGATTCTTGGTGAAGCCGGAAACTCCAATGGCGCACAGGCTAGGGGCGAGTACGACTTCCCTTATGCCAAGGTCTATATCGAAGGGGCTTCCAGTTCTTCTGTTGCTGCGTCCAGTTCCTCTGAGGCTCAGTCCAGTTCCGCTGTTGCGCCGTCTAGTTCTTCCGTTGCTCCTGAATCTAGCAGTTCGGCGACCTCGGCTATCCAAGGAATTCGCTCTATGACAGTCGGCAACAATACGTCGCTTGTGTTTGATACTCAGGGCAAGTTCCTCAGTTCATTTGAAACAGAAAACGATGGAGCTCTTACCGCGGCAATCAAGGCTCGGTTCCGTTCTGGCGTTTACCTGGTGAAGCAGGGCGGGACTATCCGCAGCATCTCCGT
>JAEEGJ010021128.1_pt1 | contig 14052 bp, 8 predicted proteins | sample 8958761 | NCBI WGS metagenome assembly JAEEGJ01 (sample SAMN16246546, study PRJNA631951) | gut metagenome | biome: gut microbiome; feature: rumen; material: RS-attached | host: Bos | place: Iran: Karaj | collected 2018-10 | reverse complement strand
CCTACCTGCGGAGGGGTTGGCTCAACTCCTACCTGAGCAAGTGGCGGAAGCACTACAAAGTCAAGTTGGACCTCGAGGAAGTCACCGACTTCACCGTCCTGCAGAACGAATTGTTCAATGAAAAAGGCGAGAAGCTCGATTAGCTTCCCGCCTTTTTTCTTCTTTCCTGAAAAGACGCCCTCACTTCCTTCGGATCAAGGCTGCGGCGAAAAGGAGGACGAAAAGGAACACGCAAAGGCGTCCGACGATGTCTCCGGCGCGGACGAAGAAGGTCTGGCGGGAGGAAAGGTTCACCGTCCCCCTCAGCACGGCCGGTTCCCACCAGGGCGTCCGCGCATGGATGTGTCCCTTCTGGTTGATGATGGCCGAAATGCCCGTATTGCCGCACCGGGCGATGTCCCGCCGGGTCTCGATGGCCCGCAGCCGGGCATAGTTCAGATGCTGCCGATAGCCGGGCGTATCCCCCCACCACGCGTCATTCGTGATGATGGTCAGGAGTTGGGCGCCCGCCCGCACATAGGAAGCGCAGTGCTCCCCGTACACGGATTCATAGCACACGGCGCATCCGACCGGCACTTCCTGCCGGAACATCAGGTTGGAGACGGCAGGCTGGCCGACGCAGCGGCCGGCCACGCCGCCGAGGAGTTTGTCGTCGATGGGCCCCAGCACCTTCACATAGGGCAGCATCTCCACCCCGGGCACGAGCTTGGACTTCTGGTACAGGCCGTACCGCCCCAGGGAATCCACGATCAGGGCCGAATTGTGCGTCTCGTACCACGCATCGTCCCCCAGCTTCCGCGCATTCGCGGAAGGGCGGGCCGCCTGGACGTATTGTGTCCAGGATGACGCCCCGAACAGGATTTCCGCGCCCGGATGCTGGCGGAGGAACGAGACGAACCGCCGGAACGTCCGGCTGGAAGGCACGTCGTTGCACATGATATCCGACGTGAACGTCTCCGGCGCCAGCAGCAGGACGGTCGACGAATCGTCCGGATGCTCTTTCCGGAAATCTTTCAGCCCGTGGGCAAACTCGTCCAGCAGCACGGCGTTCTGCTCGTCCTGCGTCATCGACTGGAACTTATGGTACGGGTCGAAGTTGGGCTGCGCGATCACCACCGGCAGCGTCCCTTCCGAGACCTCCTGATACCGGTTCCAGAGGACCAGGGACCAGACCATCGGCCCGAAAAGCGCCAGCGCGGTCCCGGCCACCGCCGCGACGCGGGCTTTTCCGTTCCAGACGGCGGAGAACCGTCCGTCGGAGAACGCCACCATCAGCCCGAACACCGACAGCGACGAGGCCCAGACCCACAGCGAACCGCCGAGGGTCCCGGTGAACTCATACCATTGAACCAGGGAAGTAGTACCGGCAAACGCATTTCCCAACACCAGCCACGGCCACGAAATCTCCGCGACCGTGAGATAATACTTCTCCCAGGCGATCCAGGCCGCGGCCAGGAACAGATACGGCAAAGCCGACCCGCGGCCGCGGAACCGGCGCTTCGCCCAACGGAACAGGCCGAAAACCAGCGACATCTGCAACGCATTGGCCAGCACGGCGAAAATCCCGCCGCCGACCGTCGCGTTGCACACCCAGAACGTCGTCACCGCATTCCACGCGACGAACGTCCCGTAATGCCACCACCAGAAATGCTTCAATCCTTGCGTGTCCGCCACCCGCTCCATGCACAGCAGCGGCACGAACCCCAGCAGCGCCAGCCAGCCGAACCCCTCCACCAGGAAAGGCACGCTCATCAGCAGCACGAACAACGCCGCCAGGCACAACAACAAAACCGTCCGGTTCTTCTTCATAACTGGACAAAGTTACTCCCTTTCCACCGGAATTCCAAAGAATTGCCCCCTCAGCGGATGAGGTCCAGGTACCGCCTGGCCTTGGGGACGGGCAGCCGGCGGATCCGGTCCACCAGGCGTTTCTTCCAGGTATGGACCGTACTGTCCTTTCCGGCGTCCATCAAGGCGGAGATGAGCGGGGCGTCATAGCCGATGACCAGATAGCAGAAAAGCCGGATGTCCTTGTCGCTGAGCGTGGGCAGGTCTTTCTGCAAGGAGGCGATCGGGTGGTCCAGACGGTCCTCGATATAGTCCCGCAGACGCTGGAAGCCCTTGCTGTCGCCGTCAATGTCCTTGAGCGTCTCGCAGACCCGGCGGTACAGGACCGATTCAGTCATCGTCTGCGTCTCGGCGAACTGCTTGTCCTCGAACAGCCGCCCGAGCCGCCGGTATCCATCCCGGAGCGTGTCCAGGTAGTTGGCGCGGATCGTCTCCAGGGACGATTCCCGGGTGCGGACATTCCGCTCCAGCGATTCGATCTTGTTGATATGCCGATGCTCCGCTTCCGAAAGCCGCTTCGCCATCCGCTGCGACTCCTCCAGCGCCAGCCGGACCGTATCCAGCCGCTCCCGCTGTTCCTGCCAGACGGCAAAACCGGCCAGCAGGAGCAGGACGACGACCAGGGCCGAGATGATCCACGCCGCCCGTTCGCGGTCCCGTTCCCGGGCGGCCGCGAGCCGCTCCCCTTCCGCCACGGCCTCCAGATAATCCCGCTGCGCCCGGCTCACCGCCTCGGAAGCCTGGGTGGTCAGGATGGAATCCTGCCGCAGCGCGCTCCTCTCCAGCAAGGCCAGCGCCTTCTCCGCGTCCCCTTCCAGGCGATAGCGGTTGTACTGCCGGTACTGCAGCTGCACCAGTCCTTCGGGATGCTGCCGGTCCAGGCTGTCCCAGAGACGGAGCGCCCGGTCTTTCTCGCCGGTCAGATACAGGGCATATCCCCAGTCGCAAAGCCGGTCGTCGTCCTGCGGGAACCCGGCGGCCGCCATCGCCTCGAAGCAGCGGGCGGCGAGCGCCGGATCGCCGGACGGGGCGGTCAGCTGGTAGGACGCGTAGACGTTCATTCCGTGACCGACCAGGGCGCCGTTCCGCAGGCAGACCGGGAGGACCTCCTGCAGCAGCCTGTCCGCCTTGTCCCACTGCCGGGCATTCATGTAGGCGCCGACCAGGCGGAGCGCCGTTTCAGCCCGGTACAAGGAATCCTCCTCCGCGTCAAACGCCTGCCAGGCTTTCCGCATATAGACGGTATCCTCGCGGATGTTGTAGGTCCGGTTGTACATATCGGCCATGGCGCGGCAGATGAGGCCCTCCAGGTGGCGGTTCCCCACGGCCCGCGCATGCAGCAGCGCCCTTTCGAACGATACGATCGCCTGGTCATACTCTCCCCGGTAATACGTGATCAGTCCCCACTGATACCAGAGCCGGGCGTTCGTGGCGGCATCCCCCTTCGACGGGAAATAGGCCAGGGCCGGGGCGAGCAGTTCGGCATCGATGGTGTCGACGCCGGCCTCATACAGCCGGACTACCGTGTCCAGGGACTCGTAGGCCCGGCGCTTCAGCGAATCCCGGCGCTGGCAGCAGACCAGCACGAGAAGCAGGCAGCAGAAAAAAGGGATCTTGGCTTTCATTGCGTCCTCTCTTTAGGCAAGAGAGCACAGCAACCAGCATCTAAGGGCGGCACCGGACCGGACCGCACGGGAAATGAGGCTACTGTGCTCAAGCACATAGCCTCCTGAATACTTCCTGTTCCCTTTTATCCCTAAAGAAAATGTCCGGTTTTCCCTATGCAGGAGTTTTACAGGAAGCAATCGATTTCTATGTCACAAATATAAACATTTTCTTCAAATAATGGATTTCCCGCCCCAAAAGTAATGGAACCGCCCGAAACGACCAAAGAATTCGCCTGAAAAAATCTTGCACCCTAAAATACTCTTTATCAGCATTTTAGACAAAAACACCGCACTTAAACCAAGAATACGGGCGTTGATTGCCATTCGGAGAATTATTTATAACTTTGTAACTTGACAAGTAGAAAGCATTTTTGCCATGGCAAAGAAAGATAGCAAGAACAAGGAGGCGGGAAAGGCCAAGGGGATCCTGGGCAACTGGATCGTGCGGAATCTGCTCCTGGCGGCCCTGCTGGTCGTGGGACTGCTCCTGTTTGCGCAGGTGGGGCTGGGCCTCATCACGCGGCATAACCGGACGGTGATGGTGCCGGACTTCACGAACATGACGGTCGCGGAGGCGCACGAAGCGGCCCGCGCGGGTCACGTGGGCGTGAAAGTGACGGATTCCGTGTTCGTGCGGAGGCTCGGCGCCGGCGTCGTGTACCGCCAGTCGCCCAAGGCCGGGGCCACGGTGAAGAAGGGGCGCAGCATCTTCCTGACCATCAATTCCATCGTCCCCCGGAAGGTGGTCATGCCCAACCTGATCGGCTATTCGCTGAACGAAGCGCGCGCGGAGCTGAACAACCGCGGCCTGTCGCTCGGGAAACTGAACTATACGCAAGATATCGCCACGAACAATGTGCTCCGGCAGACGGTCCGGGGACGCAATGTGCGCGCTGGAGACCTCGTGGTCAGCGGTTCCGATGTGGACCTGACCCTGGGCCTTTCCAGTGACGAGCGCCCGACGGTGGTGCCGCGCGTCATCGGCCAGAAGTATATCAGCGCCGTGGACGCCCTGCACGACCGGTACCTGAACGTGGGCCGTGTCCGCTTCGACAGCGGCATCCGCACCTATGCCGACTCCATCAACGCCGTCGTCTACCAGCAGGACGGCCTGGGCCAGACCCGCACCTACGGATCGTCCATCAACCTGTACCTGACCCTCGATCCCGAGAAGATTCCCGCCGAATAGCGTCCCTGTCCGGCTGTCGTAAAAGGAAAGATACGGAATGCTTCCGTATCTTTTTTTGTGTTTCTTTGGAAGAATCACTAACTTTAAGACCTGTTCACAGCCGGCATGGCCCTTAAACTTATCAGATTATGGAAACGCAAAACGGATTTCCCCGAACGGAACGGCGGGATTATGTCTCTCCATCTGTCCGTTTGATTGTCCTGTCCATGGACAACATCATCTGCGGCAGCCCCGTGCAGGGCGGCAACGAAGACATCGGATACGATGACTGGTGGAATGATTGACAGAGGAGGAACGGATATGAAAAAGCTGACATTCATTCTCGGCGCGCTGCTCCTGGCGGCCACCTGGTCCTGCACCCGCGAACAGGACACCGACCCTTCGCAGAAAATGACATTCCAAGCCGTCTGGGCCGACAATCCCGACACGCGGACGGCCATCCAGTCGGACGGGACGAGCGTCTGGTGGTCTCCGAATGAGGATATCAACGTCTTCGGCACGGACTATTCGTCCGGCAAATTCACGTCGACGAACACGACCCCCCAGGCGACGGCCACTTTCGAAGGCACCTTGTACGACGGATATGGCGGCCGTTCCGCAACCCGTTATATCGGTGTGTATCCCTATAGTCCGAGCAACGACTATTACGATGGAGAATTGTGGCTGGAAGTCAAAGCTTTCCAGCTGGGAAAGGAAGGGACTTTTGCAGACAAGGCCTTTCCCGCAGTCAGCCTCAGTGACGACAAGCAGATGACATTCCATCACGTGTGCGGCGGCGCCCGGTTCAGTGTGGTGAATGAGGGAATCGCTTCCGTAACCTTCGAGTCGCTGGGAAAAGAACCCTTGGCCGGCTATGTGACAATCGAGTTCGAAGAAGACGGAACCTTCGTGACGGAAGTGTCGGAGTATGATTTTTCCACCGCGGTGACGGTGACCGCCCCGGAAGGCGGATTCGTCCCCGGGAAGTACTACTTCGCCGCCTTCCTTCCGGGCACGCTCTCGCAAGGACTAAACATTACCTACACCAAATTGGACGGCTCGTTTGCCGAAATCGCGCTGGACAAGGCCATCACCGTCCGCCGCGCCCGCTTCGGCACCATCGCCGGAAAGGACGCCGGGCTTGCCTTCCGGGGATATGACATCACCACCCCCACCGCCATCGACCTGGGTCTTTCGGTCAAGTGGGCCTCCTTCAACCTGGGCGCCACCAAGCCCGCGGAGCCCGGCTATTACTACGCCTGGGGCGAGACGGAGCCCAAGAAGATCTATGACTGGGGCACCTATAAATGGGGTGATGACGAACAATCTCTGAAAAAATACAATAACGAAGCTCCTTCAGGAACGGTCGACAACAAAGTCCAGCTGGACCCGGAAGACGATGCCGCCCACGTGAAACTGGGCGACAAATGGCGGATGCCCGTCCAGGCCGAGCTCCAGGAATTGATGGATACTCGAAATGACAGCCGCTACGAGTGGACATTCAAATCGATCGACGGCGTGGACGGCGTCGAGATTACCTGTCTCACAAACGGAAACCATATCTTCCTCCCCCAGAACGGTATCCTGTACGGGACAGAACAACTCCAAGGAGGCCAAGCCAGAATTTGGAGTTCCTCTCTCCTGGTGGACAATCCCAGGATGGCCGAAAATCTGAACGTCAGAATCTCGGAGGGCTATCTATGGCCAAACATGTCCGGCGGGATCCGGGTAGCCGGGTATGGCATCCGACCCGTCTACGGGGATCCGCCAGCGGCCATTCCGGTGGAGAGCATCTCCCTGGAAAGGTCGCAGCTGTCCATTTACCCCGGTCTGCATTTCAGCCTGGAAGCGAAAGCCCTGCCCGAGAACGCGACGAACAGAATCATCACTTGGAGCAGCAGCGACGAATCGGTGGCGACCGTGGACACCTGGGGAAGCGTCACGGCCGTAGCGCCCGGCACGGCCACGATTACGGCGGCAACGGTGGACGGGAGCAAGACGGCCACCTGCCAGGTTACCGTCAAGAACCCCGTCACGACCTTCGCCACCCCGGCCGCCGTCGACCTGGGCCTTTCGGTCAAATGGGCCTCCTTCAACCTGGGCGCCACCAAGCCGGAGGAGAGCGGCAACTACTATTCCTGGGGTGAAATCGAGCCGAAAACCGAGTTCGATTCCTACAAGTGGTACGACCCGTATTCTGGCGAGTTGACCAAGTATAACAACGACAGCGAATACGGCCCTGTCGACAACCTCTATCTGCTGGAAGCTGACGATGATGTCGCCCACGTGAAGTTGGGCGGAGACTGGCGGATGCCCAGCGCCGACGAAATGCAGGAGTTGTTTGACACCCGATATGATGGCGGATACGAGTGGCAATACAAATCGGTCAACGGCATCCCCGGTTTCGAAATCGTCTGCCTGGCAAACCACAACAGCATTTTCCTGCCTTTTTCCGGCATCATCTCATACGAAGATCTTTCCCATGACGCGTCTTATTGGACAACATCTCTCAGCGATTACTCTCCGACGAGCGCGAAGGTCGGTGACATCGATACTTACGATTCCTTCGGTCCCGGCGCCGACTACTATTTTTCCTTGACCGGCAAGAACCGCAGTTACGGCGCTCCCGTCCGTCCTGTCTATGGACGTTTGACAACCATCCCGGTGGAGAGTGTCACCCTCAACCGGACCAAGATGGATCTTTCCGCCGACATCACCTTCTCTCTCAGCGCGTCCGTCCAACCCCAGAACGCGACGAACCGGAGGATCTCCTGGACCAGCAGCGACGAGTCGGTGGCGACCGTGAATTCCGAAGGAAATGTCCACTGCGTTGCGCCCGGGACGGCCACGATTACGGTCACGACCGCGGATGGAGGCAAGACGGCCGCCTGCCTGGTCACCGTCAAGGATCCTTCCGCTTCCTTCGCCACCCCGACAGCCGTCGATCTAGGCCTTTCCATCCCGTGGGCCTCGTTCAATGTGGGCGCCTCGGCGCCGGAGGAGAACGGCTTCTACTACGCCTGGGGCGAGACCGAACCGAAATCCCAGTATGACGAATCCACCTACCGGTGGTGCGACGGGGATCTTGACCAACTGACCAAATACAATTTCGACCCCGCATCCGGCGTGGTCGACTACAAGTCGAAACTGGAGGACGCCGACGACGTCGCCCACGTGAAACTGGGCGACAAGTGGCGGATGCCCACCTATGAAGAAATCGAGGAATTGTATCAGACCGAGGACAATCCCGACTACCAATGGACGTGGAAGACGCTCGAAAGCGGATGTTCCGGCGTGGAAATCACCTGTCTGGCCAACGGAAACCACATTTTCCTGCCTGCCAGCGGATACATCTCCGCTTATCGTGAGTTATTCTATCCCGGAGCCGGAGGGTACTATTGGTCGTCCTCCGTCGACAAGGGCTTGACCCCGGGACAAACCTTGCAGTTCAATTACGAAGCCGATTATGGTTCTCTCTACAGTCATGTCAGTTCCCAGCATCGGCCCAGCGGTTTCTCCGTCCGTCCCGTCTATGGAGATCCGCCGACATCCATCCCGGTGGAAAGCATTTCCCTGGACCGGGAGAAGGCGTCAATTCCCCTGGGCGTGTCCATCGAGCTGAACGCGTCCATCCTTCCTGAGAATACGACGGAGACCATCATCTGGACCAGCAGCGACGAGTCGGTGGCCACCGTGCCTGTCCAGCGAGGATTGGTCGAGGGCGTCGCTCCCGGCACCGCCACGATTACGGTCCAGACGCTGGACGGGAAAAAGAAGGCCACCTGCCAGATCACCGTCCAGGCTCCCGCCACCACCTTCACCACTCCAACGGCCGTCGACCTGGGCCTTTCGGTCAAGTGGGGGTCGTTCAACCTGGGCGCCACGGCGCCGGAACAGCCCGGGAACTACTATGCCTGGGGTGAAACGGAGCCCAAGTCGTCCCATTTGGACAGTTACCAGTGGTATCGCTCTGATGATTGGTATTCAGGAGGGTATACCAAGTATTGTAACAATCCCGACCAAGGTTACAACGGGTTCACCGACGACAAGACCCGGCTGGACCCGGAGGATGACGTCGTTCGCGTGAAACTGGGCGGCAAATGGCGGATGCCCACCGAGGACGAAGTCCGGGAACTGGTGGAACGTTGCACCTGGACCTGGACCAAGCAGAACGGCATGAATGGGTACCAAGTGAAAGGGACCAACGGAAACAGCATCTTCCTGCCCGCAGCCGGCTCGCTGGTCGGCAACGCCCTGGAGGAATACAACAACAAGGGGTATTGTTTCACAACCCAGATGGCTGACGACGCTGTTTTTATGGCCAGGACCCTGGAATTTGGAACGTGGTACAATGAATCTTACTTCCACTACGTCTCCGATGATTTCCGCCAATGGGGAGTGACCCTGCGACCTGTCTGTGAATGATGCCGATCGACGACGAAATACTTCTCCCGCAGGAGGACGAACAGGAGATGTTCGAGCATTTCCGCCTGGTGGCCGACAAGGGCCAGGCGCCGCTGCGCGTGGACAAGTTCATCACCACGCACCAGGAGGACACCTCCCGCAACCGCGTCCAGCAGGCCATCAAGCTGGGCTATGTCCTCGTGAACGACAAGCCCGCGAAGGCCAACACCATCATCCGCCCCTGCGACGTCATCAAGTTCGTGATGCCGTACCAGCGGCGCGGCGTGGAAATCCTGCCGGAGAACATCCCCCTGAACATCGCCTACGAGGATGACGACGTGCTCGTCATCAACAAGCCCGCCGGGATGGTGGTCCATCCCGGGCACGGGAACTACACCGGGACGCTCGTGAATGCGCTCGCCTACTACCTGGGCATTTCTCAGGGACCGGACGGCGAAGACGAGCGTCTCGGCGTGCTCGTGCACCGCATCGACAAGGATACGAGCGGCCTGCTGGTGGTCGCCAAGAACCCGACGGCGCAGGCGCACCTGGCGGACCAGTTCTTCGTCCATTCCATCGACCGCGTCTACACCGCCGTCGTCTGGGGCAACATCGCCGAGGACGAGGGCACCATCCAGGGCACCATCGGCCGGGACCCGAACGACCGGCTGCGTTTCCGCGTGTACGACGATCCGGAGAAAGGGAAATGGGCCGTGACCCATTGGAAAGTGCTGGAGCGCTACGGCTTCATCACCGTCGTGGAATGCCGCCTGGAGACCGGGCGCACGCACCAGATCCGCGTCCACATGTCCTCCATCGGCCATCCCCTCTTCAATGACGAACGGTATGGCGGTTCCGAAATCCGCCAGGGCACCATCTACACCAAATACCGCCAGTTCATCCAGAACTGCTTCGCCATCTGCCCCCGGCAGGCCCTCCACGCCCGCACCCTGGGCTTCACCCATCCCCGCACCGGGCAGCGCATCTTCCTCGAGGCTCCCCTGCCCGAGGACATGACCGCATTGATCGAAAAATGGCGGTCATATGTGACCGCCATGAAATAGATTCCTTCGCTTCGCTCGGAATGACAGAAGAGATTCCCGGTCAAGCCGGGAATGACGCTGTCGTGGTGGCTGCTAGAAGCCGCCGCGGAAACCGCCGCCCATCATGCCGCCACCCATCGGCATGCCGCCGCCCATGCCGCCACGGCCTCCACGGCCGCCACCGAAGCCACCACGACCGCCGCCGAAGCCGCCCATGCGGCCGTTGCGGCCACCGAAGGTGCCGAAGCGCCAGGTGAAGGACAGGATGACATAACGGCCGATGGAGAGGGAACGGGACTCGGAGTAGAGGTTATCGTTCTGGGTCGTGCTGAGGTTCTTCCGCTGGCCCAGCATGTCATAGGCATTGAGGGCGATGGTCGCGGAGTTGTAGATGATGGGCATCTGCAGGCCGGCGTTCCAGATCAGGCGGGAAGGCTGCTCGGTCTTGTAACCGTTGTACCAGTTGTAGTTCGCGTCGGTGGTGAACGTCAGGCCGGTGTAGCCGATGGTCCAGTTGATGGAACCGCCCACGGAGTTGTTCCAGGTCACGTTCTCGGTGTTGCTCGTCTTCTTCACGCTGTACCAGGGCTTATTGAAGCGGGTGCCGCCGTTCACGCGGACCTCGAAGTTGTCGCTGCGGTAGTTCAGGTTCAGGCGCTCCATCACGCTCAGGGTCTGGGTGCTGTTGACGATGAAGTCCTTGTCGTCGTTCAGGTCGGGATGGACCGTGTGGAACTTCTCGTAATCGAAATCGTCCATGGTATCATTCCAGAACTCCTTCGTATTCAGCGTCGTGTTGCCCACGTAGCTGGTGGACATCGAGTAGTTGATGTTGGCGTTGTTGGAGATGGAGAAGTTGGACTTGGCGATCGGGGCGTTGACCATGATCCGGACGCCGCCGTTGTAGGTGTTCTTGCCGTTGACCGGGAAGGAATACCGGCGGTTGTTCTCGTTCCAGGTCGCGTTCACGATCGGGTTCTGGTTCATGCCGCCCTGGAGGTTCAGGCGGGCGGTGAAGAAGGTGGCGCGGTTGGAATACTCCAGCTCGACCCGGCCGTTGTGGTTGAAGTAAGGCTGCAGATACGGGTTACCGAGCGTCATGGACGTCGGGTCGGAGTTGTCCAGGACCGGCATCAACTGGCTGGTGGAAGGCTGGCCGCTCCGGCCGTTGTAGTTGATGCGGATGTTCGCGTTGTCGTTGAAGTCGTAGAACAGCATCGCGCGCGGGGCCCAGTTCAGAGTCTTGTTGTCGTAGATCTTGCCGTTGGTCTCGTTGTGCTGGTTCTGCGGGTTCGCGGTGATACCCAGCTGGGCGCGGACGTCGCCTTCCTGGTACATGAACGCGAGCCCGGCGCTCTGGTTGATGTTGCGGTTCAGGATCTTGTTGGAATAGGCGGCGTCATATTCGCCGTCGCCCCGATACTCCATCGTATGGGCAGCCATGTCGTAATCATAGGAGCCCATCGAGTTGAAGAGGCTGTTGTACACGTCCTTGTTGGAATTGGACTGGCTGTAGTTGTACTGGTAGCTGCCTTCCACGTAGAAACCGCCGCCGAGCGGCTCGGTATACACGAGGCGGGCGCCCGCATTCTGGGTTCTGGAGCCCTGGTCCACGCGCTGGTTCACCACGGCCGTGCCGGGATTGAACCCGCTGAGGGTATTGGTGACGGACTGGTTGTACCCGTCGGAATGGTTGTTCGAGAGGGTCCAGTTCAAGTTCACGGACAGGGTACGTCCGGGGATGCCCAGGCGCTGACGGAAGAGGAGGAAGCCATTGGCGGACCAGTTGCTGTTCAGGCCGTAGTTGGTGGAGAAACCCTCGGTCGCCTTGTTGGCGTCATTCTTCACGTCGCGCCAGGTGTCGAAGACCTGGGTCTGGTTGTAACCGCCCTGGCTGTAGTTGAACTGCGGCTGGAAGAGGATGGAGGTATTGTCGGAGAACTTGTGGTCCAGGCGGACACCCACCCGGTGGCCGTTGTTGCGCTGATAGCTCGTGTTCTGGGTCTCCTGAATCTGGGTCCAGTCGGTGTAATAGTTCAACTGATAAGAATCCGTCATCGACTCGGTGTTGGAACCGCTGTACATATAGTTGCCGGAGAATTCCATCTTGTCGTCCAGGAGGTCCGCCGCCGCATTGACGCCGCCCATCCAGGAGGTGGTGATGCCGCCGCCGAAGCCGCCCATGCCGCCACCGAAGCCGCCCATGCCACGGCCGCCGCCCATCATCTGGCCCATCATGTTGCCGCCCATGTTGGTGAAGCCCATGCCGCCGGCGCCGTTGTTGCCGTTGGCGATGATGGAGAGCTGGGAGCTGTCCGTGAAGCGGCCGACCATGCCGTTACCGGTGTAACGCCAGTCGTTCATGTCGTTCTCCTTGGAAGGAATGTCGTGGCCGACACCGCCGGTGATGTTGCCGAAGACACCGTTCATCATGCTCTTCTGCACGGAGAGGTCGATGATGGTCTCGTCGTTGCCGTCGTCGATGCCGGTGAACTCGGCCTGCTCGGACTTCTTCTTCACGACCTTCACCTTCTCGATCATCTTCGCGGGAAGGTTCTGGGAAGCGAGCTGGGGATCGTCCAGGAAGAAGGTCTTGCCGTCGATGGTGATCTTCGTGATGGTCTCGCCGTTCGCGGTGATGGAACCGTTGTCATCGACCTCGATGCCCGGGAGCTTCTTGAGGAGGTTGATGAGCATGTCGGTGTCCGTGGTCTTGAACGAGGAGGCGTTGTACTCGACCGTATCCTTCTTGATGATGATCGGGTTGCCGGTCGCAGTCACCGAAGCGGCGTCCAGGACGCGCTGGTCCAGCTCCATCTTCACCACACCGAGGTCGGCCGACTCTTTCGTGATCTCCACGGCCTTCTCATAGGACTTGTAGCCCATGATCTCGGCCTTGAACGTGTACTTGCCCACCTTGACTTTCTCGATGGTGCCTTTACCATCGTGGTCAGTCAGCGAGTACTTGGCGCTGCCTTTTTCGGGGGTGAGGGAAACGGTGGCGAAACCGACCGGCTCGTCGTTCGACGCATCCGTAAGTTTCACAGTGACATTGACATTCTGGGCCATCATCGCCAACGAGGCGAACAGGCTGACCAGGCTAAGCAGGATCCTTCTTGTAGACATAAAAATAACTATTTGCCCGTTTTAGGGCCATACAGTGCAGTTAGACGCCTCGCGTACGCGTAGGTTTAACCGCCTGATGAAAATTTTTTAAAAAATTATTTGACGCGGTCGGGATGGTCTTTCAGGAACTGCTCCCAGCCCCCCTTGCCCTTCACGGACGCGATCGGGTTCGACGTCTCGTAATGGTGGCAGAGGGCGATGGCCAGGGCGTCCGTCGCGTCCAGGTGCTCGGCGGCTAACCTCACGCCGAGGGTCTTTTCCAGCATCAGCTGGACCTGTTCCTTGGAGGCGGCGCCGTTGCCGACGATGGCCTCCTTGGCCTTGCGGGGCGCGTATTCCGTCACGGAGGCGACCCCGTTCTCGAGGGCGGCGATGATCGCGGCCCCCTGCGCGCGGCCGAGCTTCAGCACGACCTGCGCGTTCTTGCCGTAGAACGGCGATTCGATGGCGAGCTCGTCCGGATGGTAGGACTTGCACACCTCGGAAATGCAGTCATAGATGGCCTGCAGCTTCGTGTAGGCGTCCTTTTCCTTTCGGAGGTCCAGGATGCCCATGTCCACGTACTCGGCCTTCTTGCCCACGGCACGGACAACCCCGAAACCCAGCAGCTGGGTTCCGGGGTCGATGCCGAGTATGATGCGCGGCTTATCCAATGCGGTCGAAGCCGGTGTAGGGACGGAGGACTTCCGGAATCTCGATGTAGCCTTCCTTCTGGTTGTCTTCCAGCAGCGCGGCGACGACTCTCGGGAGCGCCAGGGAGCTGCCGTTCAGGGTGTGCACGAGCTGGGTCTTGCCG
>JAEEGJ010021126.1_pt1 | contig 14053 bp, 11 predicted proteins | sample 8958761 | NCBI WGS metagenome assembly JAEEGJ01 (sample SAMN16246546, study PRJNA631951) | gut metagenome | biome: gut microbiome; feature: rumen; material: RS-attached | host: Bos | place: Iran: Karaj | collected 2018-10 | reverse complement strand
AAAATGAGTGAACGTTGAAAGTAGTGGATTTCAAAGATCAGCAGGAAGATCATGGGCACAAGGTCGAATCGGTGCGGAGATGCGAGCCAGATGACAATCATGGCCAAGAAAATGGGAAATTCCATCAGGAACCATGCTAACTTGTTGTTGATACTTTTACCCCATTTGCTGGTGGTGAACATGCCGTAACCGGCCTTCACAAAGTAAAGGGAGATGAAAACCACCACGGCGATGCCAATCATCACCCAAAGGTATATGTTAAAGGCTGTGGTATAAAATTCAGGACTCATGATTTGCTGTTTTTTAACGTTATTCAATTGTGATAATCATAGGCATGCGAGCCTGCACACCACTGTTGCCCAACACCTGTTGCACTCCGTCATACAGATGGTAGAACTGTCCCATCTTCTGACGCAAAACGGCATCCACTTCCTCGTCTTTCATGTTGAAAATCAAGGAAAACCAATCTTTTTGTGCCGGATAATAGGTGATGTCGTACTTGTCAATGGAGGCTAACTCTGCGGCTTTGGCAATGGCATCGTTGATGTTGCCCATCGCATCTACCAGACCGAGGCCTAACGCATCGCTGCCGGCCCATACACGTCCTTGTCCGATGCTGTCCACGTAGGCGACATCCAAATGACGTCCATCTGCCACACGTTTCGTGAACGTAGCGTAAATGTCTTCGATGGAGGCTTGCAGCTTCTGGCTTTCCAGTTCGTCCATCGGACGGTACAGACCGCCAGGGACGGAATGTTTGTTGGAGCCCACCTCATCCATTGTGACGCCGAGCTTGTTCTTCATGAATTTCTGCAAAGAGGGAACCATACCGAACACACCGATGGAACCGGTGATGGTGTTGGGTTCTGCGAAAATGTAGTCGGCGTTGCAGGATATGTAGTAACCGCCGGAAGCCGCATAGTCTCCCATGGAGACCACCACTTTCTTGCCGGCCTTCTTGGCGAGTTCAATCTCGCGCCAGATATTTTCAGAAGCTAACGCGCTGCCGCCAGGGGAGTTGACGCGCAACACAATGGCCTTTACGTTGTCGTTCTTATACACTTTGCGGAATTCCTTGACGAACGTTTCGGAATAGATGCCGCGCTCGCTATCGCCTTTACCGTCGGAAATATTGCCGTAGGCATACATCACTGCAACTTTGTCGGTGTTGATTTCTTTATTGGAAATAGTCTTTGCGTATTGGTTGACAGACACGTAGTTAACCTTGTCTTTCTCACCCAAATTCAGCTTTGTCTTGATCATTTTCTCCGCTTCATCGGGATAAGCTAACTTATCGACCAATTTCAAGCTCAAAGCTTCTTGCGGGGAAGAGCAAAGTAAGTTATCGGCAATATTATTCAGCTGATCCACAGAAAGTTTACGTGATTTGGCGACATCTTGCACCAAAACTGTCCACAAGGAGTTTGCTAATGTGGACAGCTGTTCGCGGTTCGCCTCACTCATCTTATCCAAGAAGTAAGGCTCCACCGCGCTCTTGAACTGTCCGTGGCGGAAAATCTGCACGTCAATATCCATTTTGTCAATGAGATTCTTATAGAACAGGAGCTGGAACGCGTAGCCTCTGAAGCTCAAATCGCCGGAAGGGTTGAGCAAAATCTTGTCGGCGGCGGTGGCCATGTAGTAGGCGTTTTGCGTATATAAATCGCTATAAGAGTAGATAAACTTGCCAGATTTCTTAAATTCCATCAAAGCATCGCGAATGGCTTTTGTGGAGGCGGGTGAAGCGGATACGGTCTTGGATTTCAGATAGATACCTTTTATTTTAGGATCCCCTGCCGCCGCATTAATGGCTGCCAAAATGTTGTTCAAGCCCAGTCCTTCTTGCATATAATCACCAAAGCTGAAGGGCATTTCCACGACCCGCTCATTGATGGACGCAGACAGGTCCAGCAAAAGGACGCTGTTGTCTTTTACATTTGTGGAGGTTGTTGAGGAACCCAACTTCTCAAAAGAAGCTATCATTCCGAGGAACATCAGGAGGCTCAGAATGGAAACAATAATGGAGGCGAGCACGAAGCCCACCATGGAACCTAACACCACGCGCCAGAACTTACGCGATCTGGTCTCAGGCTTGTTGTTTTGTTCGATATTTTCGTTCATAATTGATAATTTTGTTCTTTTTTATATCCCAGGGCTCAGCTCCGCTTCACCCTGGGCTGACATATTTCGGGCTTACAGCCCTTTTGGAATATTTTTCTCATTATCTCATCCTCTCATCCTCTTATCCTCTTATCCTCTCATCCTCTTATCCTCTCATCCTCTTATCCTCTCATCCTCTCTCCTTTCACAAACACCATGTTAATTCCCCAAAAAGCATGGCGGCGCAAAAATGCACTTTTCTTCCATATCTTTTGCTCTTTTTCTATATTTTTTTGCAATTTTTTTTCATTGAAGCATGGGGACGGCAGGAAACGTATGTATTGGAGGCTGTTTTCGTCCATTTGGAAGCCTGCCTTTTCGAAATGTTTACGCCACAACTTTTCCGGGCGGATGTTCTCATTTCCCATCAGCACCTCTTTTTTCAGGGTGTCGTCATACATGGAAATCACCCGTTTGTTGCCCCGTTGTGCGAAAAGCATCGCACTTTTGATCCAGCAGCCGCCATTTTCTTCGATCAGAATCAGTTTTCCGTCGGGTTTGAGCACACGGAGGAAAATCGGCAAAGCTTCATCCAACGGTTCGATGTGGTGGAGAGTGTCTTGCAAGATAATGTAGTCGAAACTGTTTTCCTCCATGTTTTGATCGAAGAGGTTGGCGTATTGGAACGTGCAGAGCGAGGTGTCGCCGTATTGGCTCCAGAATTGGCGGCGGCGTTCCCACTCTTCGGGGTAATACTCCAGCGTGGTACCAAAAACGGGTTGCCCTTTCATGGCGAAATAGAAACCGGTGGTGCCGTAGCCACAGCCGCAGTCCCAGATTTTCGGGTGTTTGTCGAGGTCGATTTGGCGGTCCAAAAACTCCAAACGCTGCATAAAGTAGGCCTTGCGGAACTGCTGGCGCGACGGCGAACCGTCGGTCAGCTTGTAGTAAGGATACAGCCCTCTGTTTTGGCGCAGCTCCTCACAAAGATGTTCGTAAAAGACCTCCCGCTGCATGATTTACGTGCAAATTAATTGTCGGACGTGCGTTTTTCGGCGCGTTTGCGCTCTGTCTCGTCGAGGATGATCTTGCGCACGCGCAGACTTTGCGGCGTGATTTCCAGATATTCGTCTTTGGCGATGAACTCCATGTACTGCTCCAACGAATATTTGATGGCCGGGGCGAGAATCAGCTTCTCGTCGGAACCGGCGGCGCGCATGTTCGACAGTTTCTTGGATTTGCAGACGTTGACCACCAGGTCGGTTTGACGGATATGCTCGCCGATGACCTGTCCGGCATACACCTGGTCGTTCGGCTCAATGAAGAAACGGCCGCGATCCTGCAGTTTGTTCAGCGAGTAGGCGTAGGCTTGACCGGTCTCCATAGCGATGAGCGAACCGGCATGACGACCCGCTATTTCACCCTTCCAAGGTTGGAATTCGATGAAACGGTGCGAGATGATGGCCTCGCCTTCGGTGGCTGTCAGCAGTTGGTTGGTCAGTCCGATCAGACCGCGGGACGGAATGTTGAAGTTGAGGTGAACGCGGTCGTTGACGGTGTCCATGGACATTAGGTCGCCCTTCTTCCGGGACACGTAGTCGATGACGCGGCTCGACATCTCTTCCGGAACCAGCACGGTGAGCTGCTCCACGGGTTCGCATTTCTGCCCGTCAATTTCCTTGATAATCACTTGGGGCTGACCCACTTGCAACTCGTAACCCTCACGGCGCATCGTCTCTATGAGGATGGAGAGGTGCAGGATGCCGCGCCCGAAGACGTTCATACGGTCGGGGGAGTCGGTCTCCTCGATGCGCATGGCTAAGTTTTTCTCCAGTTCGGCGAAGAGACGGTCGCGCAAATGTCTGGAAGTGACGTATTTGCCTTCTTTTCCGAAGAACGGGGAGTTGTTGATGGTGAAGAGCATACTCATGGTCGGCTCATCCACCTTGATGGGCGGCAGCTGTTCCGGATTTTCGGCATCCGCCACGGTGTCGCCAATCTCGAAATCGTCTAAACCGAGCAGCGCGCAGATTTCACCCGCCTCTACCGGATTCTTGTATTTTTCCTTGCCAAGTCCCTCAAACACATACAGTTCCTTGATTTTGGAGGTCTGCACGGTGCCGTCGCGTTTCACCAAAGAGACCGTCTGTCCCCATTGGATGGTGCCGCGTTTGACACGTCCCACGGCGATACGTCCCACGTATGAGGAGTAGTCGAGGGAGGAGATCATCATCTGCAGGTTGCCGGGCTCCACTTTCGGGGCGGGGATGTGTTCGATGATGGTGTCGAGGAGGTAAGAAATGTCGGAGGTCGGGGTGTTCCAGTCGGGACCCATCCAGCCGTTCTTGGCGGAACCATAGACGGTCGGGAAATCCAGTTGCTCGTCGGAGGCACCGAGGTTGAACATCAGTTCGAAAACGGCCTCTTGAGCAAGGTCGGGGTGGCAATTGGGCTTATCCACCTTGTTGATGACCACGATGGGCTTAAGTCCCAGTTCGATAGCCTTTTGCGTCACGAAACGGGTTTGCGGCATCGGGCCTTCGAAAGCATCGACCACGAGGAGCACACCGTCGGCCATGTTGAGCACACGCTCCACCTCGCCGCCGAAATCGCTGTGACCTGGAGTGTCTATCACATTGATTTTAACCCCTTTATATCTTACGGAAACATTCTTGGACAAAATTGTGATTCCGCGTTCCCTTTCCAAATCGTTGTTATCCAGCACCAAATCTTGCACTTGCTGGTTCTCGCGGAACAGGTGAGATTGATACAAAATTCTGTCCACGAGCGTAGTTTTGCCATGGTCAACGTGTGCAATGATGGCGATGTTTCTGATATTCTGCATTTTACATATTTTTGAAAAAACTTGCAAAGATACATTTTTTAATGGATAATTGATAATGGATAATGATTTGGATTGAATGCTGATGTCCTTCCTTCTTTATTCATCTCACGATTCAAATATTTTACAAAAAAAATGAACCATTGCATGTTGATTTTGAAATTTATGTACCTTTGCTAAATTTAAATAGAAATCTTAAAAATGTCGTTTATGAATATAAAATCTACTCTGTCAATCTTTTCTATTATGCTGTTTTTCAGTATTTTAGTGCAAGCACAAACTGAAAACCAATACAGTAGGTTTGACCCTTCCTCCTTGAAGGAAAATGCCAAATATGTGCGGAATTTTGCGCCGAATAATTATGACGAAAAGATTCTTTACCAATGTTTTTCCGACATGTTGGATTTAGCACGTGCGGAATTCCGCTATGTCCCGAAAATGAAACACAATCTCAGTTTGGACTCCGCAGCACAATACCAGGCTGATTTCCAAGCAACTAAGGATGAAAAAACATTGGAAAACAATGCCCCTTATAAAACCACTTATTATCGTTTGCACAAATATGGTCTGACGGGCAATGGTGAGGAGTTGGTGGCCAAAGCGAAGGCGTATATGGGTGAAAGTGAATATTCCTACTACGATCTCTGCCTTGCGTTGATCCAATCCATACTCAAGAATGTCAAGACCGCAGATGTGATGCTCAACGAACAATACACGTACATGGGCTTCGGTTTTAACACGGATGCTGCCATGAAGAGCATGTACATTTCCTTGGTTCTCGGCAATGATCGAACCTTCAACCCCTACAAAGCGGCTTTTAACGACAAAGATGTTCCTTACACCAAAGGTCAGGCCAATTTGAAGGGCTATGACGAAAAAATCTGTAAAAAATGTGCCACCGAACCAGGCTTGGAATTGCTTTCCGAATGGGTGTCTGTGAACAAAAATGGCGAAATCTACATCAACTGCGACAACCACAAGGAGTTGAAACGCCTCATCGGCAAAGAGGGTGATGCCATTGCCATCGACATCATTCAGGAAGGTCAATTTGAGTGTGACCACCATCAAGTGGATTACGACTTGTACCATCGCGGAACAGTCACCAAACCCATCACTTTTGAGAAACTGATGGCCGCCAACGAGAATGCCAATCTCAAATCCGGCAAGCTCATCGCGAAAATCGGCACATTGCCCGATAATGTGGACGATAGCAAAAATCTGGAACTCGCTGTGCTGGTGTTGAAAGAGGGCAACCGCGTGTGTCGATCCGTCATTGCAAAGCACATTGAGAGCAAAGGTGCGGATTACACGGAGAAAATAAACTTCGTGAAAGACGAAGAAGGTGTCAAGAGCACTGGAGAATGGACGATTTCCCCTGAAGATGGCACGGTCACTCTTTCGTTCCCTTACGAGGTCAAAAAAGTGGATTACACTGCTGCCGGATTCGGCCTTGACAAAAAAGACCCAAATCTGCCACCTTATAAGGTGAACAGCGTGGAGCTTATCTCCCACATATCTCCTGACTATTACCAAGATGCATCATACAAAGCCATCCAAGAGAAACGCGCCGCTGCCATCAAGAAGGATCTACAACGCTATTTCCCAGGCATGGACATCAAGTTGGTGTATGATTATTGTTGGGACGAGTTTAAGGAGAAAATCACGCAACATGAAGAGTATTATGACTTGAGTTTCAAGACGTTGGAGGAGGCAGCAAAAGAGTTGCGTCTGTATAATCGTTATGCAGCCAAAATATTGGATACCAATTATCTGGCTCCGCTGCGTACGATGGAACTCCGTCAGTCGGTGACCTATTACGCCGATTCCCCGTCCAGTGAAGAGGCTTTCGCCTTGTGGAAGTTCAATAACGCCGTCAAGGATCCGAAAAAACTCGGTTTTGCCATGTCTGTAGAAGATTATATCTTAAAACAGGTGGAAAGCGGAAAATTTTCCTCGTCTTCATTGGAGAAGATGGAAATTCCTTTCAAAAAAGAGTATCAGACATTGTTGAACAACAAACTGTATGCGCAATATTACAAGAGCCCTAAGTTGACTCCGGCAATGGCTGAGCAGATGGCGAAGATTTATAATCTCAATACAGCCAATCTGTTGTTGATGTATAATACCACGGTTGCCGATGTGCTTGCCGCTACCATCAAAACCACGGCCGATATTGCCAAAACACAAGCCGCTATTGACAAGCTTTACACAATCCCCGCTATTCCGAAAGACCGTGCGAATAGTCTGAATCTCGAATATCAGTTCAAAGTCATCAATTATTTGGATACGCTACCATCCAATGCCGAAACTACTGCTTTGATTAACAGTACCTATGCTAAAATCAAAGAAATCCGAAATGAGAAAATGGATAGCTGGAAAAACGCTTTCAAGCTGGCCTCTTATTTTAACAAACGGCATGACTATATGTATTCCCTATCGCTGATGACCCCATTTCTCGATGACCAGACCATTTCCGAGGATTTCATCTTCTCATACGTCTCTCTAGCGGCGCACCGCGAGGAAACCTACTTAAGCGGTCTTTTTACTAAAGCGGTGCAGTTGGCAGTCGATAGGAATTCTGCTCGCCTTTGCGGTTTAGTGGATAAACTGCCGACTTGCATTTTGGAGAACGAAGAGGCGAAAAAGATCATTTGCAAGACATGCAATAGGTAGGGTTCAAAGTTCAAGGATTATGGTGGATACTGGAAAGAATCCAGACGAGAGAGACGAATTATACGAACATTTCCGTTTCGAGGTCACGGCCGGGACGGAAATGCTCCGCATTGACAAGTACTTGTTCAATCTGATAGCCAACACGTCGCGCAACAAAGTGCAGCAGGCGGCGAAGGCGGATTGTATCCTGGTGAACGGCAAACCCGTGAAGCAAAATTACAAGGTGCGCCCTGGAGACACAATCTCCGTGTTGATGCCCAATCCGCCCAATGACACAGAGATTCTGCCCGAAAATATCCCCTTGAATATCGTTTATGAAGACAATGACTTGCTGATTGTCAACAAGGAGGCGGGCATGGTGGTGCATCCGGCATACGGCAATTACACCGGTACGCTGGTCAATGCGCTCTACTACTATCTTCGCGACCAGAAGCTGGAAGATGGTTCCCCGATGAAACCGTTGCTGGTGCATCGCATCGACAAGAACACTTCGGGTTTGCTTGCGGTGACCAAAAATGAGCTGGCGCAGATGCGCTTGGCCAAGACTTTCTTTGACCACGATCTGGAACGCAAGTATTGGGCGTTGGTGTGGGGCGACATGGAGGAGGACTCCGGCACGATTGTCGGCAACGTGGGGCGCAACCCCAAAGACCGCATGGTGATGACGGTGTTTCCCGAAGGCAGTGACCAAGGCAAACACGCGGTTACGCATTGGCGTGTGGTGGAGCGTTTCGGCTATGTGACGCTGGTGGAATGTCAGTTGGAGACTGGCCGTACACACCAGATCCGTGTCCACATGCAGTACATTGGACATCCGCTCTTCAACGATGAGGCATACGGCGGCAATCGTATCCTCAAGGGTACCACGTTTACGAAATACCAGCAGTTTATCCGCAACTGCTTCAACCTTATGCCGCGTCAGGCGTTGCACGCTAAATCACTGGGATTTAAGCATCCCATAACGGGCAAGATGATTCAGTTCGAGTCGGAACTGCCAGAAGATTTTGCGGCGGTGGTGGAGAAATGGCGAGGCTACAAGAATAGCTGAAACTGAAAGTGTGAGTTTCGGTTCTGCCTTGATGGTGCTTGGGTTGCAAAATTCGATGCTCCGTTATTCGTAGTGTCGGATGCGGACGTCAATCCCTGCTTCTTTCAGCAGTTCGGGGATGACGCTAACCTTCGTTTTGTTATAATGGTACGGGAATAGCACTTTAGGACGGATAATCTTAGCTGCGCGTACCAACTGCTCAACCGTCATGGTGTAGGGCTGGTTGCAAGGTAGGAAAGCCACATCAATATCCTTAATGTCAGCCATTTCAGGAATGTCTTCCGTGTCGCCGGCGATATAAATACGCAGCCCGTCGATGGTGAGGATAAAGCCGTTGTCGCGACCTTTGGGATGGAATTGCAAGTGTCCGGCGGTGGTGTTGTAGGCAGGAACAGCCTCCACGGTCAACCAGTCGTTGAGCACGAGGCGGTCGCCATTGGCCATGACAGTGCCGTAGCCTAACTGATCTGCACTGCGGCGGTTGGTGACCAGTTGCGTGGTCTTTTGGCTAAGGGCTTGGATGGCGATGGAGTCTAAGTGATCGAAATGTTCGTGCGTCACGAAAATGTAATCCGCTTTTGGGAAAGCAGCAAAGTCAATAGTGAAGTCGCCGAGTTTGTGAACAGGGTCGATTTCGATTTCTTTTCCGTCAAATTCAATGCGGATGCTGGAGTGGATTAGAGCGTGAATCTTGAGCGTTTTCCCACTTTTTGTGGTGAATGAGTCAGTTTCGTATAAGTCTGAAATGGATCTGTTTTGCCCGCAAGCCACTAAACTAAGGAGTAACGGCAGAATGATGATGGTGTTTTTCATAATTTTCTGAATAAAAAAATCGTGCAAAAATACAACATTTTTGGATGCTGTCAAAAAAAGTCTCAATCCCCGCAGGCTATAGGTCTGAGGGCAAATCCCAAACACATTTTTCCGCCAAATATAACTCCCATCACACAAAAACATTGTATTTTTGCGGCCTCAAAATTTCTTGGATAATGGAAACCGACAGAATCCTGCTGCGTCCGTGGAGCGAGAGCGATGCCGAAGCGCAGTGTGGAGCAGTACAGAACAAAAAACGAAATCAATATGGATACAGAACAAAAATTTTGTCAGAGCTGCGGAATGCCGCTCACCCCGGAGATCCTCGGCACCAATGCCGACGGCAGCAAAAACGAAGAATATTGCATCTACTGCTACAAAGACGGTGCCTTCACCGGTGACTTTACCATGGAGGAGATGGTGGAGTTTTGCGCACAGTTTGTGGAGGAGTATAACAAAAACACCGGCCAAAACCTCACCCGCGAAGAGTACAAGGGCGTGCTTCGTCAGTATTACCCTAATCTGAAGCGTTGGCAACTACCCGCCGACCAGCTGCCGCACGCCACCTCGCCCATCAAACAGCAGCTTATTGATGAGGTCAATGCGTTGGGCATCAAGGGTATGCCGCACATAGACAACCTCTTCGTGCTGCAGGGCTCGTTTGTCAACATGGAGTACACCATCAACGGCAACAAGGTGAAACTACTTGACGACAACGCCACGTATTGGGGCAACCAGGTGGAAAAAGGCGATGGCCGTTGTTTCGGGATTGCCTGCGACGAGCACTACATCCTCGTGAGCGAATACGGGAAGGATGGTGCGGATGCGGAAATAGTGGTTCTTAAAAAGAGATAAGTATGAAAACCGAAGTACAACCCCAGGAGACTCCGCGAGCATTCGCCTTCGAGATGTGGATGAAGTCGCCAATGCCTATGGTGACGCTCACCAAAACCTTTGACGTGAGCAGTATCTATAAGATCTCAAAGCGAAAAAAACAGAAATTCAATATGTTGCTTTGCTGGTGCATCGGCAAAGCGGCCTGCGGGATGGAAGAATTCTACCTGTTGCCCGAACAGGGTAAGCTGTATCGCTACGACCGTCTGGCTCTTAACGTCATTGTGGACAACAAAGACGGCGGCATCAACTCCTGCGACATCCCCTTCTCCGACGACCTGCAGCAGTTCAACCGCGACTACTTGGAGTTGACCTCCAAAGCGGCGTCGGAATGCAGGAGCAGTTTCCTTGAAGATTATATCATTGTTGGGACATCGGCGATGATACAAACGGAGCTCGACAGTTTCGTCAACCAGTACACCGAAAAATTTCTTAACCCGCTGGTGATGTGGGGCAAATACCGCAAAGAATGGTTCAAGACCAAACTGCCCGTCTCGTTCCAGTTCCACCACGTGCAGATGGACGGCGGCGATGGGGCACGGTTCCTTGAGGCGCTGCAGAAAACCATCGAAACAGTATGAACCCTGCTTGGCATTCATCCTCTTTTCCATCGACCGGAAGAACCTCCCGGCAATTCTCTTCGCCACGGCGTTTGCCGCGTGTCATCTGGTGTTTGCGGTCGCGAATTTTATAGTCAAATGAAGCACCTCCCAAACTTCATAACAGCCTTCCGGTTCCTTGGCGCTCTCGGTCTCCTCTTTTCCGATGTGGGAAGTGTCGCCTTTTGGGTAATATATTTCGCCTGCGGACTGAGCGATATGGCAGATGGTTTTTTGGCAAGGAAGTTCCACTGCGAAAGCAAAAAAGGAGCGCTGTTAGACAGTCTTGCAGATTTGGCGTTTGTGGTCGGCTGTTGTATAAAGCTGATCCCTGTCTTGGCCCTTCCCCATTGGCTTTGGTTCTGGGGCGCGGCAATCGTCGTCATCAAAGTCATCAACCAGATTTCCGCCATAGTGATGTACAAGAAATGTCTCTTCCTGCACACCATCGCCAACAAGGCGGCCGGTCTTCTGCTTTTCATTGGAGTTCCATTGACCGTGTTTCTGGAATCTGTCGTGCCAATGGTCATGATAGCCGTTGTCGCGACCTTTGCCGCCGTTCAGGAGGGACATTTCATAAGGACGAGGTCGGTGTGAATTGTAAATAAACTATCTGTATGTTTGCAAAAAAAATGTATTTTTGCAGCTCACTAAACCTTTAACAAAATGAATAAAAAACCGACATTCGTATCCCGTGACATGATGACTTCCGACGAGGGCTATATGCAATGGATGGCCGACATCAAGCAGCGTTTCCGCCAAAGCCAATTGAAAGCCGCAGTTCGAGTAAACACCGCCATGCTTGAGTTTTACTGGAGCGTAGGCCGAGATTTGGTGGCACTGCGTGCTGAAGAGCGTTGGGGATCTGGCGTGGTTAAGCAATTTTCCCTCGATATGCGACAAGCATTCCCCGATGAAACAGGCTTCTCATATTCCAATGTGAAATATATGAAGCAATGGTATTCGTTTTATTATGAAAGAGTTACAAAAGGCCAACGACCCGTTGGCCAAATTAGTCACCAAGCTGGTGACGAATTTGAAGCCTTTGAAAAAGGCCAGCAAGCCGCTGACCAATTAGAAGGCGATAAAAAAGGCCAACGAGTCGTTGGCCAATTAGAAATGCCTGAGTTTTTTGGCCAAGTGCCTTGGGGACAACATATTGATGTTGTTTCCAGATGCGAGACATTAGAAGAAGCATTATTCTATGTTCAGCAGGTTGTGGATAGAGGTTGGTCTCGTCCGGCACTTAATGCTAATATTGACAAACATCTGTATCAATCCCAAGGTGTGGCGATCACCAACTTTGCAAACACTTTGCCCGCAACGGAGAGCCAGTTGGCCAAAGAACTGCTGAAAGACCCCTACCATTTCGAATTCCTTTCGATGAACGAGAAATATGATGAGCACGATTTGGAAGATGCGCTTGTGTCAAAGGTCACGCAGTTCCTATTGGAGTTGGGCAAGGGTTTCTCGTATGTGGGGCGTCAGATGGAGCTGCAAATGCCGGGTGGGCAGACCTTTTTCCCGGATTTGCTGTTTTATCACATTCCGCAGCACCGCTATGTCGTCGTCGAGTTGAAGGTGGTGAAGTTCATCCCCGAGTTTGCTGGCAAGCTGAACTTCTACGTCACCGCCGTTGACGAGTTGCTGCGTGCGGAGGGCGACAACCCCACCGTGGGACTGATCATCTGCAAATCGACGGACAAGACCGTGGTGGAATGGTCGTTGAAGGACATCAACAAACCTCTTGGCATATCCACTTACCAGCTTGAGCAGGTGGTCGAGCGCACGGTGAGGGAGTTGGAGCAGAAGAAGAGAGAATCAGGGGGTGCTGAGCGTGCGGAAAGCACGCAATTCTAATAACCCCATACTAAGGCCGACAGGCCGCAGTGTGGGGTGGAATGCGCGGCGGAAGTCTGCGTGCCAGAGGCACGCCACTTGTTGATTATCATATCGTTGCGTGTCTTCAACACGCCATCGACGTGCTGCCTCCGCCGTCACCCCACACTGTGCTCCACTTCGTTACGCTGATGTGGGGTTATTAGGATATCGTGCCTCCGGCACGCGAAGTCCATATTCCAATTTCTTTAGCATAAAGAAACGCACCCGTAATATGGCAGCTGTATATAAACAGTGATGATAATGAGAAAAAAATCCGGAGATTGACTTGAGTGCCGAGTTCGTTACCACGATCTGGCGCGATAATGATGCAACTAAAAGTGCTAATTATGCAACTAATATTGGAACTAACCTTTGGACTAATGATGCAACTAACAGAGATGCTAACGGCTTGATAAATAATCCTATTAGAACAACTAATATTGGAACTTCTGACAACAATGTTGCAACTGACCATTTGACGGCGAACAAGCGAATCGTGGATAGAATAGTAAAAAAGAAAGTCAAGCCAAGAATGACAAAAGAGCAGTTGCGGGAGTGCATCATCGAAGCATGTGTTGTAGATCATTCAATTGATGAATTGGCTACGCTTTTGAAAAAGAGTCCAGACTATCTGCAAAATTTCGTGATTCCTGATTTGGTCGCCGACGGAACACTTTTACGCACCAAACCGAGTCATACCCCTGGACAAGACATACATGACGAATCCAAAACTTGACAAATAGGATTGAAGGATTGTCGGTGCGAAAATAGGTTTCGCGAATTATTCGTATTTTTGCAGCCGAAAAAATCAAAAGATCTGCAGATATGAAGCCAACCAGTAATCCCAAGAATATGCTAAGTCGTCTCACAGTGCTCATTGTTCTAATGTGCATTACTGCTAACACTCTAATTGCCCAAAACAAGATAGCTTTGCTGATAGGAATATTCAACTATCCCCAATACAAAGATGCAGATGCTTCGTGGACTAAAATACATGGCACCAATGATGTGCAGTTAATCTCTCCATTGCTGGCAAAACAGGGGTTCAAAATTATAACATTGACAGACAACACAGCTACTCTTAAGGGCATTGAAAATGGCTTTAAAAAGTTGGAAAACAATGTGCGTCCAGGTGACATCGTTTACATCCACTTGTCTGGTCACGGCCAGGCAGTTGAAGATGTTGATGGTGATGAAGACGAC
>JAEEGJ010021125.1_pt1 | contig 14054 bp, 11 predicted proteins | sample 8958761 | NCBI WGS metagenome assembly JAEEGJ01 (sample SAMN16246546, study PRJNA631951) | gut metagenome | biome: gut microbiome; feature: rumen; material: RS-attached | host: Bos | place: Iran: Karaj | collected 2018-10 | reverse complement strand
CGGATCGGGACACGCTTACCGTGGCTATTTACAGCATAAAGAGTCTTCTCCCCAGAAATCAGGTCCATGTAGGAACGATAGCCCGATTGTTTGCTTGCATCGCCATAGACCACTGGAATACGATGGTTTTTAATCCATCCTGAAGTACTTCTGCTAAAGCGGAACACCGCGGTACCAACACGTTCAGCATGGATACTTCCATCGGCATCTTCCCACCGACGCTGGAGAAGAAGCATAACTTGGCAAGGGTCATCCCCGGGGAATTCATTTTTCCGGAAGGTGGTTCCCTTGACCAGCTTACCCGTTGCAGGAAGGAATGCTTTGTAATCGACAAGGAGAGCTGTGGGACGACCGGTAAAGGGTATCCCCCAGTCCATATTGCCGTATGGATTCCTTACACCCGTTATCGGCTCGAACATCTTTCCCCAGTAAAGGGATCCTGTTGCAAGGACCTCTATCTCAACCAGGCCTGCCACCCGGCATGATGCAAACACGGTGGAAAGCTTGGCACAACGCCCATCAGGGCCATTGTCAGGTTCTACAGAGAGACTTGTCTTGGTCACTCCTGAAACCTTAGCATAGGCGTTGGAAGATGCCCAGGGAGTCTTGGTATAATCATAGACCTTATTCCCTTCGATTACCTCATCAGGACCGGGCAGATACAATGTCTTTACCTCTCCACCAAGGATGGCTGATTCCTTTATATGACGTACCGTCCAGTGCTCGAAATCCCCAAAAGGAAGCTTTTCGACACGCTGGGCAGACAGAGGCAGGACGCATGCCAGAAGGACCAGGAGACTTATTTTAATCTTTTCCATATCTTGGCAATCAGAGGGCTCGGGATGGAGGCGATGAGAGGCGGTAGCCAGATATTCATAAAAGCGGGACTTATTACTCTCCGGCCGCGAAAGAGAGCCTTGAGTGAGCGCCTGACTAGCCACTCCGGCCTTCGGATGAGGCCGATCTTAATTCCCAGATTCATCAATTTTGGGTCAAGCCTGTATAGAGGTGTTGCTATGGCAGCCGGGCAAACCGTAGTCATTTTCACGCCATAGGGCTCCAACTCATAGGAAAGAGATCGGCCGAAACTGCGGAGATAGGCCTTTGTAGCTGAATATACGGTTATTCCCGGAGCGGGAATCCTTGCCGCCATGGATGAAACATTGAGGATATAACCTGTACCCCGTTCTTTCATATCACCTCCGAACAGGATGCATAGTCTCGTTATGGTGATAACATGGAGGTTTATCATGGCCTGGACCAGATCCAAGTCTCCTACATTCAGTTCCTTGAAATAGAACATCCCGGCATCATTTACAAGGACATCCGGGACCAACCCTTCTTCAATGCACCACTGGTGCAGTTCATCAGCAGCACCTGCCTTCGAGAGGTCCTGGAAACGAGTTTGGACTGTCACAGGGAACTCAGACTCAAGCTTGGAAGCAGCGGCGGCCAGGTCATCCTCCCTGTTGCTGACGAGCAACAAGTCGTAACCACGGCCCCCAAGTCCGCGGGCAAATTCAAGTCCCATTCCGGAACTTCCTCCTGTGATCAGTGCGACCATCTATTCTCAGCCTTTTCGATTTCCCTGCGCAAGGAGCCCGGAAGCTCACCTGCACAACTGTTGCACTTCATTTCAAGGGTGTACATCCGGCCGATGCAGTAATTCGAATGCCGGCATTCGCTGCATTCCACTTCGCCGGTGCGTAGCTTGTTCACGAAACCGGTGTCACGGATGAGTGCCCTTGCCATCTGGACAGCTGCAAAACCAGATCCAAGAACCTCCTCGATCGATGATCTTGATACCATCCCCCCGACATAGATCAAAGGCAGGTTGACTGCCTTCCGGAACTGCTTTGCATCTTCCAGGAAATAAGCATCCTTGTACGGAACAGTCGGGATTATCACTCGACCGAACAAACGAACCATTGCCTTCAGCCACCAGAACTTCCATGGATCCATGTAGTGCGCCAGGGTACGGAGCGGCATCGCCCCCCGCATGACTTCCATAGGTGCCTTGCTCACGAAACCTGCCGAAAGGACTATGGCATGAACTCCCAGTTTCTCCAGTTCCTTGGCCACTTCAAGGCACTCGTCCCTCTGCATGCCACGCCTGAAACCATCATGCATGTTCATCTTGACAATCACACCCATGTCATCTCCGGCCTCCTCCATCACTCTTCCGATGACCATCTTCATAAATCTCATCCTGTTCTCAAGAGAGCCGCCGAAACTGTCATGCCGATGGTTGGTGTAAGGGGAAAGGAACTGGCTTATAAGGTAGCCGTGACCGGCATGGATCTCTACGCAATCGAACCCGGCCCGGCGGGCAAGTCCAACCGACCGACCGAAGTCATCCACAAGGGATTCGATCTCGTCAACCCTGAGTTTGCGCACGAAGGTTGGAGAATACAGATTGAAACCTCCCGAAGCGCCTACCGGCATGCAGCCACAGGTCGCGCGATGAGTCATGTTACCGCAGTGTCCCAACTGGATCGAGACCTTGGCTCCTTGTTCATGGACTGCATCCGTAATCTCCTTCAAGGCAGGAACGATCTCTTCCCTCATCCACAGCTGGCCGTCGAATGAGAGACCGCTACGGTTAACCGATGCATATGCCAGAGTTGTCATCCCAACCCCACCCCGTGCAACAGCTACATGATAATCCTTCAAGTCCTGGGAAGGCTTGTTTCCATATGCCATATTCTCAAAAGCGGCGGAACGGATGATCCTGTTTCGCAAGGTCACCGGTCCGATACGCACCGGAGTGAATATTGGAGAGTCGATCTGGGGCATATTATCAGAATATGAAAGGAATCATCCTTTTTGTCTTGCTGGTGTCGAGTTCGTCCGGGAACTCCCTGGAATACATGTCGTAGATCCTGGAAGCCCGTGGAGCCAGATTCGCAAAAGTCCATAGTGCAAACACTGCTCCCGACCATGACCAGGTCAGGATGGCAAAGCCAACCCATTCTACGAATTCCCCGAAATAGTTGGCACTGGTGACATATCTGAACATGCCTCCCTTAGGAAGATAATGCGCAGTGTCACCTGGCTTTCTCAGATTGCGGATTATCGAGTCAGAACCGATATTCACGATCATTCCGGCAAAGAATAACAGTGTACCCAGGATAAACGGAAGGCTCGACAACCAACTTGATGGATAACGCTCCAGAGGTGATAGATAAAAAATCCAACCTCCTTGCATCAGTGCATTCAAGGTATTGAACAAAGCTCCCATCAGTATGATACTCAATGGCATGCGACTTCTGCCACGTATCTGGAGAGGGAATATGAAGGAGCGGTGGAAATAATGAAGCTCAAAAAGAAAAAGGAAAACCAGTCTCACAGGATCGGTCCTCCTGTCGGAAAACCACCATAAGAGGAGCATGGCTATGAAGACCGGTGCTTCCATAAGAATCCAGCCCAGGCGATTACCGATGGACGGTCCCCACTTGGGCTGGTAGAATTTGCCGTAGCCGGCATCAACGTAAAACAGGCATATGAATACCACGATGGCGAGCAGAGCCATCACGGCCAGGAAAAGCTGGAAGGAATGCATCGCCATCCTTAATGCTGTATCTATCAATGAATATTATTCAAGGTCCAGGACGTAAACTCCCCTTGCAGGAATGCTGACCGGAGCCGTCAGATTGACAACCTGTCCTGTGACTGCATCCTTACCCTTCGTGTAGTCCTTGACAACTTCCTTGAACCTTCCCATGTTCACCTGTTTCTCCTCGTCAGAGCCATTCAGCATCACGAGAACTGTGTTCCTGCCGTCAGTACGGGCATAGACATAACACTTCGTCTGATTGTCTGGAGTATAATGGATGAGTTTACCTTCTGTCACCGGTTTTGAGGTCCTTCGCCAGTTGAGAAGCTTGCTGGCAAAATCCCAGCACTCATTCTGGAAAGCATCACGACCTTCCTTGGTGAAAGCATTTGCGGCATCCTCCTTCCATCCCCCGGGGAAATCGGCCCGCAAGGCAGCTCGTCCTGCCATCGCTATTTCCGTACCATAATAGATCTGCGGAATGCCACGGGTAGTCAACAGGAATGCAAGTCCCTGCTTGAGTTTCCATGCAGGATCCCCGGGGTCCATGAACCTTTCGATATCATGATTGTCCAGGAATGTAAGGACATGGTTCGGATCCGGGAAAAGAAAATCCTGGGTGATGACTTCATACATCTTGAAGAGACCGGCCTCGGAACCCTCGCTTGTGTTACTCTCTTTCTTGATCTCCCTCTTGGTAGTAAAGGTCAGGTCGAAATCCATAACGGTCTTGAGGTGGGAATCATGAGGGTTGACTGCAGACCCGCGCTGCCACCAGCCGGCTGCAGAATTGCGGGGATACCATCCTTCACCGACTATGTTGAAGTCAGGATACTCCGCCTCGATCTCATCGCACCAACGGACCATGAAATCATAGTCGGCATAGGGATATGTGTCCATCCGCACACCGTCAATTCTGGCATATTCAATCCACCAGATGCTGTTCTGGATCAGGTAGGTGGCAAGATGGGGGTTTCTCTGGTTAAGGTCAGGCATACCTCCGGAGAACCAACCGTCAAGAAGGATATCCTTCTCAGACTGGGGGGCATGCGGATCCATCAGGACCCATTTATAATGAGTAGTCGTAGTAAGTCCCTCATTGAATCTTCCCCGCTGGAATCCGCCGGGCTGTCCCTGTCCTTGGCCCTGCCGTGGCTGTTGAGGCTGGGCCGCCGCCTGCTTCTGCCGCTCGGACAGTTTCTTTGCAAAGTCGTTCTGGTTGAACCAGCTGTCGTCAGGGATGTCTTCTATCCACCAGTGGGTACTGCCGGAATGGTTGAAAATCATGTCCATGACGACCTTTATACCACGACTGTGAGCCTCGTCGATCATCCCGCAATACTCCTCGTTCGACCCAAGGCGGGGGTCTATCATGTAGTAGTCTGATATTGAATAACCATGGGAAGCATTACTGCGATTGTACTGCACAGGATTAAGCCAGATGGCTGTGACCCCAAGGTCATTGATGTACCCGAGATGGTCACTTATGCCCTTCAGGTCTCCTCCATGATGACCCCCTCCGTTCTCGCGGTTGACAGGGAAATTCTCCCATGTGTCATTCGAGGGGTCACCGTTGGCGAAACGGTCAGGCATAATCAAATAAAGAACATCCTTCGTGGAGAAGCCCATCGCTCCCGCCTTTGTGTTCCTCGGCTTGAGCTCAAAAGTCTTCTCGGTAGTCTTACGTCCTTCCTTGAATCGGAACACCAGGGTTCCAGGCCTTGCTTCGGAAGAGATGTCCAGATAGACGAACAGATAATTGGGATTCCCGACCTTGGCGACTTCCTTGACAGTAACACCAGCATAATCTTTCATTGAAAAGCCGGACTCAGCTATACCCTTCCCGTAGAACATGACCTGAAGTTCATGGTTCTTCATTCCTGTGTACCAGAAAGGAGGATCCATGCGCTGGACCTCAGCGCCTATGGCACTGGTGGCGAGTGCTAGGGAGACGGCTATCGCCGTCATTAGATTATGTATTCTCATTGATCAGTTATTTCTTGAACAGTTTGCCGGCAAGGTCATGGAAGCCACGACGCCATGTGAGCCATTCATGGCTGGTACCTTCGGAGACGTAGGTGACGCAGTTTATCCCCTGCTTTTTCAAAGCTTCTACGCTCTCCCCTATACGGAAGCTGTTTTCTTCAGTACCCCAGCTGATATGGAACAGGCGCATCTGCTTGTTGAAGGAAACCGGATCGGAAAGAGCACCGTCAAAAACAGTGTTCACGTTGTCAGCATTTATTCCAAACAAACCGCTCAAAGTGGCGATCCATGCGAATTTGTCCTGGTTATGGGCAGTCAGGACAGTGGTTGTCGTCTGCATGCCACCGCGGGAAAGACCCGCCATTGCCCTGTGTTCCCTGTCAGGCAGGGTACTGAAAGTCCTGTCGATCATGGGGACGAGTTCATCTACGTAGATATCCGAGACAGTCTTGCCCTGTACGGAACGGATCTCGGGAGTGGTACGGATGTCACCGCTCATAACCACTACTATCATCTCCTCTGCCTCTCCTGACGCAATCATGTTGTCCAGGATGAAGTCCACATGCCCCTGGTCGACCCAACCATTCTCATTCTCTCCCATGCCATGAAGCAGATAGAGGACGGGATATTTCTTCTTACCCTTCTCATAACTGGCAGGGACATAGACATTTACATGGCGATAAGTCCCGTTGATGTCGGAATAGTAATTCAATGACCTGATCTGGCCATGAGGGACATTCTTGTTGAAACGGTAATAGTCTCCTTCCGGTCCTTCAGGAACCTCTATTCCTCCAGCATTGAGACTGTAGCCGAAATATGACATGCTGTTCGGGTCAGTCAGACGGCCCCCGTCAACATTGACGAAATAGTAGTGGAAGCCGACCACAAGAGGATCAGTTTCGATAGACCAGACGCCGTCGATGTCTTTAGTACCCTTGAACACGTCATTCCCGATGTTTACGGTCACAGTGTGGGCAAGCGGGAGATGGAATTTGAAATAGGCTTTCCTGGTCACGGGATCCACACGTGGATACTCCGCCCTGAGGACATTGGTTTCCGAAGGGTACGTCCCCTTCTCGTAGTCAGTCATCGCCTTGGGAAGCTGGTTCTGTCCAAGGAGTACGGGGCTGGCGAGCAGAAGTGCCAGGCCGATGAGTATGTTCGTTTTCATGGCTGTAAGTTAAGAATTTATTCATATCTTTACAAGCAATGATCGGAACTATCGTCAATACCGGATGCATCATAGTTGGGTCTGTGGTGGGTGCCCTCTTCAAGAAAGGGCTCGGGGAAAAGTACCGCAGCATCCTATTCAATGCCATGGGACTTGCCTCGTTGGCTCTTGGGGCCAACTCTTTCGTCCAGAACATGCCTAAGAGCGAGTTCCCGGTCCTGTTCATCCTCAGTCTGGCCATAGGAGGGATCGTCGGGACTGCCTTCGACATTGACGGAAGGACAAAGAGGCTCGTTTCCCGATTTGGAGGGGAATCATTCGCACAGGGACTGATTTCAGCCTGCCTGCTTTTCTGTATTGGCACTTTTTCTATAGTGGGGCCAGTCCTCAGCGCTCTCCAGGGAGACAATACCTTCCTGTTCACAAACTCTACTCTTGACCTGGTTACCTCGATGGTGTTCGCCACAACTTACGGAATAGGAATCATCCTGGCTGCCCCCATCCTCTTCCTCTGGCAGGGAATGTTCTACCTCATCGCCACCCTGGCCTCCTCCAGTCCCCTTCTGCAAGGCACCCTGGTCAACGAACTGGCAATTGTAGGAGGTGTCCTCATCATCTCATCAGGCCTTTCTATCCTTAACATAAAGGACTGCAAGACCCTCAATTACCTTCCTGCCCTACTAGTCCCTGTCATCTGGTTCCTGGTCAAAGGGATTTTCTTTTAGGACAGGGCAAAATAAATTTTAGAATTCGACTTCTAAACCTTATTTTTGTAACCCGTATTCAAATCAAGTCTCTTATGAAATACGGGTTCGACAACGACAAATACCTCAAGATCCAATCTGAGCACATCAAGCAGCGTATCGCCACTTTCGGCGACAAGCTTTACATGGAATTCGGCGGCAAGCTGTTCGACGATTACCACGCAAGCAGGGTTCTTCCTGGCTTTGAACCGGACAGTAAACTCAAGATGCTCATGCAGATGAAGGATGATGCAGAAATCATCATAGTCATCAGCGCTGTCGACATCGAAAAGAACAAGGTTCGGAGCGATCTCGGAATAACCTATGACGTCGATGTACTCCGCCTCAGGGATGAGTTCATGGAAAGGGGGCTCAAAGTCAACAGCGTCGTTATCACCCACTTCAACGGTCAGGCCAGTGCCGAGGCTTACAGAAAGCGCCTTGAGACTATGGGAATAAAGGTCTATTACCACCACACCATAGAAGGCTATCCCCACAATGTTGCCCTGATTGACTCTGAGGAAGGATTTGGAAAGAACGACTATGTCGAAACGACGAAGCCACTAGTTGTTGTTACTGCACCTGGTCCAGGAAGCGGAAAGATGGCCGTCTGCCTCAGCCAACTCTATCAGGAGAATAAGAGAGGAATCAAGGCTGGATACGCAAAGTTCGAAACCTTCCCCATCTGGAACTTGCCCCTCTCTCACCCGGTAAACCTGGCATATGAAGCCGCAACTGCCGACCTTGAAGATGTCAACATGATCGACCCTTTCCATCTGGACGCATACGGCAAGACTGCGGTAAACTACAACCGCGACGTGGAGATATTCCCGGTAATGAACGCCTTGTTCGACGACATCTACGGATCAACTCCTTACAAGTCCCCGACCGACATGGGTGTGAATATGGTGGGATTCTGCATCAGCGATGACGAGGTTTGCAAGGAAGCCTCCCTTCAGGAAATCATACGGCGCTATTACACAGCTCTTTGCAATTTTGCAGATGGAAAGGCTACCGAGGCAGAGGTCAACAAGCTTGTGCTGTTGATGAAGAAGGCGAAAATCACAACGGCTTACAGGAAAAGCACTGTGGCTGCGAAGGAACGCCTCGACAGGTCCAGTTCAGCCACAGCTGCCATCGAACTTAATGACGGAACCATACTCACCGCTGAGACAAGTTCACTCCTTGGTCCCAGTGCCGCCCTCCTGCTCAATGCTCTCAAGCATCTTGCAGGAATAGCCCATAACGTCAAGTTGATACCCCAGACCATGATAGAGCCTATCCAGAAGACCAAGGTTACCTATCTCCACGGCCGGAATCCCCGCCTCCATACCGATGAAGTACTGGTCGCCATCTCAATGATGAGCCTCATCGACGAGAATTGCAAGATGGCCCTTGACCAGCTGCCGAACCTTGCGGGTGCCCAGGTCCACTCTACCGTAATGCTGAGTGAGGTTGACCGCAAGACATTCAACAAACTGGGAATAGGTCTTACCTGCGATCCGGTCCGCAAGCTCAAGGACAGGCAGAAGTAAATTGATGCTGCTCCATTAAGGATTATTCAGACAAAAGACGTATATTTGAACAAATTACCCTAATAACATGAACAAGAGTATTTTCAAGTATTTGATGGGCGCAGTTCTGGCCGTCCTTCTCCTCGCCGGTTGTGCTGGCAAAAAAGCACCTGAAGTCACCAAGTTTCCCAAGAAACTCCCTGTCGGAGTTCAGTTATACAGCGTCCGTACGGATCTTGAGGCCGATTTCTATGGCACTCTGAAGCAAATCCGTGAAATGGGCTACGCCGGAGTTGAATTCTACGGTGAGTATTACGGTAATTCTGTGGCACAGGTAAAACGCTGGTGCACTGAGCTCGGTCTTATCCCGTTCTCAAACCATGTTCCCTTCCAGCAGATGATTGATGATGTTGACAAGGTTATCGAGGAGAACACCGTCCTTGGTGTCCAGTACATCGTCTTCCCATACATGGACGAAGCGAGCCGTCCCGGAATCGATCCTGAGCAGTTCAAGCAGACTGTCGCAAAACTGGGAGAAATCGGTGCAAAGGTACGTGAAGCGGGCTTCCAGCTGCTTTACCACAACCATGATTTCGAGTTCGTAAACCTGCCTGACGGCACTCTCGGCTATGACGCGATCTTCAGCAGCAATGCCCGCGAGAACCTCCAGAACGAGCTCGATGTCTGCTGGTGCGACTATGCCGGCCAGGACATCTGCGAAACTCTCGAGAGGTACAAGGGTGGAGTTCCTGTTGTCCACCTCAAGGATTACAAGCTTGAAGGCCATCTCAGCTCAGCTCCTTACGCCCTTATCGGTATTTCCACCGACAATTCCATGAAGGACGAAGGTGGTTCCTTCGAGTACCGTCCGCTCGGATGCGGGCAGGTCGACATGGAGAAGGTTATCCTCAAATCCATGGAGGTTGGTGCCCAGTGGCTTTGCGTCGAGCAGGATGAGCCCAGCATGGGTCTCAACCGTCTCCAGGGCGTTGCCAAGAGCGTTGAGTATCTCCGCTCCCTTGACCTGATGTAGGCTAAGGCCTCATTCTCGTCTCAATGAATCACATAGGCGAAATCATTTCGCTCATCGTAGCGGTATCATGGACCTTTTCCGCCTGGTTCGCCGACAAGGCGAGCAGGCGGATTGGTTCTATGGTAACGAACGTAATCCGTCTTGCCCTCGCCACTGCCTTTCTCGGAATACTTCTGTGGGTGACTACAGGCCATCCCTACCCTGCATTTGCCGATGGAAAGGCCTGGCTATGGCTTTCACTGTCCGCCCTCGTGGGTTATGTCTTCGGAGACTTCTGCCTTTTCAATTGCTACATTGCAATCGGCCCGCGGTTCGGACAACTTCTTATGACCCTTGCGCCACCATGCGCTGCCATCGCTGGCTGGTTCCTGCTTGGTGAATCCCTTACCTGGAAATCAGTCCTTGCTATGCTGGTAACCCTGACCGGTATCGCAATCTCCATCCTGACCAGAGGCGGCGAAAAGCATCATCTCCAGCTATCACTTCCATTGAAGGGAATACTCCTAGGAATCGGAGCAGGAATAGGCCAGGGAGTTGGACTGGTGCTAAGCAAGGTCGGCATGGACTACTATTCACAGTCAATCCCTCCTGCTGCTCCTGCAATTATGGGGAGCATGCTTCCATTTGCCTCGACCATGATCCGTGCGATAGTAGGATTTGCAGGTTTCTTCCTTCTCCTGACTCTTCAGAAAGGCCTCGGGAACCTGAAGGCTGGTATCCATGACAGGAAAGGCATGACTTACGCCACCCTACTGACCATCTTCGGGCCCGCACTGGGAGTCTCACTTTCACTCATGGCAGTACGCTACGCCAACGCAGGGATTGCATCAACCCTCATGGCCCTCACTCCGGTTCTGATCCTCTTCCCTGAAGTAATGATCAACAAAAAGAAGATTACGCCCAAGGAAATCCTGGGCGTTACAATCTGCATGGCCGGTGTAGCCATGTTCTTCCTCCTCTAACTATAAGATATTTAGGAACACCGTTATCACAGTGGTGTTGATGATGTCCACGAACATCGCGCCGATAATCGGCACGATGATGAACGGATTTACGGCATAGCTGTACTTGAAGCAGACGGCAGACATGTTTGCCATTGCATTGGGGGTGGCACCGAGCCCGAAACCGCACAGTCCGCTGACCAGTACCGCAGCGTCATAGTCCTTACCCAAGGCACGGAATGCCACGAAATAGACGAACACGGCCATGAATGCTACCTGTGCAAGAAGGATAATGCACAGAGGCAGCATCAGGCTGGCAAGTTCCCAAAGTTTCAATGACGACATGGCCATGCCCAGGAACAGGGACAGGCAGATGTCTCCAAGTGAGATGACCTTCTCCATGCAAAGGACGTCCTTCCCGCCGTAAAAAGCCTCGGTAACATTCCGGATCAGGCATGCGGCTATAAGGGAGCCGAAATAGGTAGGAAAAGTAATTCCAGTCAATGCCAGCAACTTGCTGAGACACATACCAGCCGCCATCGCAAGCACAAGAAGATAGACAGCTTTTGTGTATTCACGAAATGAGTTTTCATGGGACTCGGAACGTTCTTCCTTTGACGAAGGGGATGCCTCAGAAGCCTCTATTCCTGTCAGGATGTCCTTGGAAGATGATTCTTCGGCAAGGTGGCGCCTCCGGATAAGGGATTCCGCAAGCGGGCCTCCTATCATTGAACCAGCTACCAGTCCGAAGGTTGCACAGGCCATGGCAATCGACGATGCTCCTTTAAGTCCCATGCTCTCAAGCACCGGAGAAAAGCCTCCGGCAGTCCCGTGACCTCCGCACATAGGGATGGAACCGGCAGCCATTCCGACAAGCGGATCGAGTTTCATTCCTTTGGCTATACCGACCGAAAGAAGATTCTGGATTATAATGAGTACGGCAACAAGAATAATCATTACAACCAGTGCCCGCCCACCCTGTTTCAGAGCCTTCATGTTGGACTGGAAACCCACCGAAGTAAAGAAGAGCATCATGCAGATGTCCTTGATGGTGCCGTCAAAAGAGAATTCGACTCCGAGGAAACTGTAGGAAGCCAGGGTCAGAAGCGAGATAAGGATTCCTCCGGAGACCGGCGCGGGTATGCAGAACCGTTTGAGGAACGGCACGGTACGTGTAAATAACATACCCAGGACGAGGGCAATGACGCCGACTCCCGCCGTTTGGAACATGTCGAGTGAAAGCAAATGATGCATCTTAACTCGTTTTACACCATAAATATCGTGAAAAAAAGCAATTAATTCACGACTTTAAGTATATTTGTTAGGATCAGGGAGCACTTAATCATTACTAGCGATGAAAGAGAACGTTATCAAAAGATGGCTGAAAGGCATCGTCAACATCAACAACCAGATTGACACGGATGAGGCAGCCTTGAGGATCAGGGACAACATCTGGTTCCGCGGACCGAATGTTTGGATCCTTGCATTCTCCGTTATCATCGCTTCCGTCGGTCTCAACATCAACTCGACAGCCGTCATCATCGGCGCGATGTTGATTTCTCCCTTGATGGGCCCTCTTTTCGGAATAGGACTCGCTCTCGGCACAAATGATGTCAAGCTCCTGGAGGAAAGTGCCAAGAACCTGTTGGTCATGGTCGTGGTCAGCCTTACCGCTGCATTGCTTTATTTCCTTATCTCCCCTCTCAACCTTGTCAATCCCACCGAACTCGAGGCCAGGACCAGGCCTACGATCTACGATGTACTTATAGCACTTTTCGGCGGTCTTGCCGGAATCCTTGAGAGCAGCCGCAAGGAGCGTGGGATGGTTCTCTCCGGAGTAGCGATTGCCACCGCCCTCATGCCTCCCCTCTGTACCGCTGGTTACGGTCTTGCTAAGGGCAACCTGCAGTTTTTCCTTGGAGCGATGCTCCTATTCCTTATCAACTGCATATTCATTATCCTCGCCACCTACCTGATGACCAAGTACTTGGATTTCAAGGAGGCAGAATATTCAAACCCTGTAACCGCGAAGAGGACCAGGACATGGATGACTCTTGCCATACTTCTTGTCACCGTTCCAAGCCTCTGGAGTGCCGTCATGATGGTCGGAGAGAATAATTTCGAAAGGAACGTACAAAACTTCATATCCGACAACAAAGACTTCCGTCAGGGGTACATCTATGATTACAAGATCCATTCGGGGGATGTCCTGAAAGTCGATATCTACTACGCAGGAAACAAACTCAGCGATGATGAGAAGAAAGACCTCGTCGAATCCGCTGCAAGACATGGAATCCCTGAAAACCGCCTGGAGATAAAGGAAAGCGATTTCGGATCCGTCGAGAAAGCCACCGACCGTATCCTTAAAGGAATATACGAACGTACGGAGAACGAAATGGAGCGCAAGGAAGCAAAGATTGATGAACTCCAGAGGGAAATCCTGGAACTTAAGGGACAGGACATAAACTACAGAAGGGTCGCAAGGGAGGTAAGGTACAATTATCCTGACATCAAGGACCTTACCATCACCAAGGGCGCCACTGTGGATGACAGTCTGAGAGTAAAGGACTGCACGATTGTCCTTGCCCATTCTGACAAGCCAATTTCCCAGACCCAGCTCAAGAAAGTCGAAGAATGGTTGAAGCTGAGGCTTGAAGACACTACAGCCACGGTACATAACATAATTGATAAGTAAACTTAATAGATAAAAAACATGAAAAGATCCGCTCTTATCGTTCTGGTCCTCATTCCCCTGCTGACAGCAGGATGCGGAGCTTCAAAGAACTCATCCGTTTCCGGCAGTGACGAGACAGTCGATGTCGGCTATGTGAAGTCATCCAAGGACAAACTGTCCGGCTCGGTAGGACACGTCAAGAACAAGGACAACCGGGTCTACGATTCCATCTTCGACTATTTCCGTGACAAGGTCCCGGGAGTCAGGGTGGAAGGATCCGATCCCTCTTCCACAAAGGTTTACATCAGGGGTCTCAATTCCCTCGAAGCACCCTCCGATCCTTTGTTCATAGTTGATGGAGTGACTGTCGATGCCATCTCCAACATCAATCCGTACGAAGTGAAATCCGTCGATGTACTCAAGGACGCCGAAGCTG
>JAEEGJ010021123.1_pt1 | contig 14055 bp, 8 predicted proteins | sample 8958761 | NCBI WGS metagenome assembly JAEEGJ01 (sample SAMN16246546, study PRJNA631951) | gut metagenome | biome: gut microbiome; feature: rumen; material: RS-attached | host: Bos | place: Iran: Karaj | collected 2018-10 | reverse complement strand
TGCGATAACGGAATTATCGATCTCGACAAGTGAGCCGGACTCGGTTTCATAATAATTGTCCTCGGCAAATACTACGCATTCGTAAGTGCCGTCCGAAAGCCGATAGGTTTCGGAATTCTTGGTCCTGAGCTCAAGCTCTTCGCCCAACCGTTCCGGTTCTGCCGTTTTCGGCTCACCGGCGGATAACACGGGGCTTGAAGCGAATACGGAACAAAGCATGACCAAAAGGATAGCGACAGCAGTAAATCTCTTCATTTTTTCTCCTCCTGAGTGAACTGCTTTTGTGGGATGACAGCGCACGATACCGGTTCTTCATATCGTCCGCGAGGCAGATAGCTTTTGTGCATCATTCCTTTCGCTATATATGATAACACCTGCAAAACAGATGTCAACCGAAAAGATCGTCAGTTTTATAACTCCCTCTATATATACAACACGCGAAACGCCAAAATGGGACAGGGTTTTAAAAATATATTTTTATTCCGTCAAGTTTTTTCCCGATAACGCTTTTTTTTGTCGACTTGAGACGGAAAATGGTGTAAAATACAGACAGTAAAGTGAAAGGACCTTACCGATAAATGCTTTCCTCCGGATCGAGAAGGAACATAATAGTATTCGGCGCCGGCGCGGCGGCGATAATACTCGTGCGGGCGCTGCTTCGCGGGTCGCAGGCGGCGGATCCCGTAACGTTCATAGCGTGCGCGGCGCTTCTTCTTGAGTGGATACTCACCGTGTTCGAGCGCGTCGCCGCAAAGACCGCGCGCCGGTCGCTCCTTCTGATGGGGCTGTCGTTCGTCGCGTTCTATCTTTTGGAGCTTGCCAGGACGCGCTGGTTCTGCGCCGGGCAGGAGACGAGGCTCCCCCTTAAATACGTCTCGTTCATACCCGTTATGGCGGCGCCGCTCGCGCTCCTTTTCTTCACCAATTCTCAGGGCGTCGGCTTCGACCGCGGCCCGGGGAGGCTTCGCATACTGTACGCGCCGCTCGCGCTCCTCGCGCTCGGCTTCGTGACGAACGGGCTCCATTTCCTCGCGATGAAGGATCCCGCGGGCGGGCTTTTATCGGACGGCGATTACGCGCCGGGCCCGTTGTTTTATCTCCACGCGGCGTGGTGCGCGGCGCTGTGCCTCGCCTCCGCCGTGCTCGCCGCAAGGGCTGCGCTCGCGCTGAAAAAGCCCGTGTGGGCGCTCGTTATACCGCTCATCCCCAGCGCGGTGTTCTTTGCGGCTTACATCGCCGCCCCGCAGGTGATCAGGATAGGCGGCACGGATATCATCCGCCCGGCGGACGTGGGCGTGTTCACCGCCGCCGCGTTTGCGGAGTGCTGTATCGAGCTGGGACTCGTCAGGACCGCCTCCGGCTGCGGCGAGCTGTTTGAGGATTCGCCGCTAAACGCCGCCGTGCTTAACAGGGCGGGCGGGCTCGCTTTCGCCGCCGCGGGAGCGGATGCGCCCACGATCATGGACGCCGCCGCAGCGCCGGTAGAGGGTGAGTATTTCCCCGACAAAAGCACCTGCGTCACCGTCACCCCGGTCAGGGGAGGCAGATTTTTCTCAGTTGAGGACAGGACTTTTTTGAACGAAGCGGGCGACTATCTCGAAAGGACGGAGGAAAAGCTCACGGCGGACCGCGCGCTTTACGAGCGCATGAGCGCAATAAGGAAGGAGCGGCTCGAGGCGGAAGCAGGAACGCTCATCTACGACACGCTGTCGGAGGAGCTCACTCCCGAGGCGGAGGGGCTCGCAAGGCTTCTTGAAGGCGAGGAAAAGTCCGGCGGCGATACCGCGCTCGCGTGTCTGCTCGGCGGATACATGGAGTCAAGGCGCAAAATGCGCTTTGCCGAAAAGGACGGGAAGCTCGCCTTCTCCGATCTTAAGGAGGCGCTGGACGAGACCGCGCGCCTGCTGAGGCTCTGCGGCGCGGACGCCGAAATAAAGTATAACGGCGAGGGCAGCCTTGAATCAAAGGTGATACTCGACTCCTTCACGTTCTTCGAGGAAATCGCCGCCTCCGCGCCGGGGAAGCTCCGGCGCGTCGATGCGGAGGTTGGCTGCGGCTCCGACCACGTCACGATGAAAATAGTGCTGGAACCGCCCGTTTCATCGGGGCTGTTCCTCGTCAAAAAGAGAGGGCTTTCGGTCAATTCCTCGCAGGAGGGCGAACGCCTTACGATGAACGTGAGGATATGGAAGGGCGGTGACAGGGCATGACGGCTTATATCTCCCTTTCCGAGATCCCCCGCGGGCTTTTTGCCGCGGCGTTCACGCTCATCGCATTGGCTTGCGCTGCCGTGATCATTCTCCGCGTACGCGGCAAAAAGGCGTGGAAGGCGGCGCTCTATATCCCGTTTGCCGCAGCCGCGATCGTTATTTGGTACGCGCTGACCGCTATAAATTCCGCCGCCGCAAAGGGGGAGGAGACGACCGGGCTCGTCCGCCTCGTCGGTTCGCTCCCGTGGCTCGCCGTCGCGGGCGCGTGCGTCGTAATGCTCGCCGCCGCGGCGTTCTTCCTGAGGCTTGCGGTATCCGCATTCACGGGGCGCGCGGGCGAATACGCCGTGCTCGAGGGGCTCGATTCGATGGATTCGGGCGTATGCTGCTGCCGCGAGGACGGCGAAGTGCTCGTCATGAACCGCGCGATGGAGGAGCTTTGCTACGAGCTCTTCGATCACGTGCCGCTGAACGGGTATTCGCTTCTGAAGCTGCTTTACGACCGCGAGGACGACGACGGACTCATACGGCTTTCGGACGGCAGGGTCGTCACCGCGAATACGGACGCTCCCGAAAAGAAGGCGGTGCGCTGCATAATCGCAAGGGAGGTCTCGAAGGAATACGAGCTTAACGAGTCCGTGAACCGCGCCGATGCGGAGCTTGAGAGCCTTACCGCCGCCTTAGCGAACGCGGGCAGGGAGGCGGTCTCGTTCGTGACAGCCGGGCGCGCGCTCGCCTCACGCGAGGGGGCGTATGAAGCGCTTTCCGAGGCGCTGAAGCTTTGCGAAGCGGCTGCCGGGGACGGCGGAGAGGAAGAGAAGGCTTCCGCACGGGAAGCTGTGCTTTCGGCGCTCGCGCTTTTCGATACCTCCAAAGGGAGCGGGGACGCGGGCTTTGCGGCTTGCATGACGGAAGCGGCGTCAAGGCTCGGGCTCGAGCTCGAGGCGAAGGGCAGTCTCCCGAGGGACAGCGAATTGAGGGAAGCCGCGCTCGACGCGGCGGCGGGCTATATTACCGCCGCGCTCCGATACGCGCCCGATGAGAAGCATTCCATGGAGATCCGCGAGGGCACATGGGTTTACGAGATAGTGTTCTCGACGTTCGCAAGGCTCTCCGAAAGCGCCGTGAACGCCATGGGGCTCGACGCGATCGCTCAAAGGGCGGGCGGCACGCTTACGGTAAGCGGCGAGAACGGAACGGAGCTGTTTATGCGGTTCCGCCTGAACAGGACTTCAAGGTGAACCGCCTTAAAAAGCTTTTGGCGTATTCCCTTTCGGCACGAAATGTGATATAATACGATCCGGCGCTTATCCGGCGCCGAAGGAAAACAGATGGATTCATTCTTCAAAAGGTTCATAGCCGGCATAGTAATCGGCATAGGTGCGATAATGCCGGGCTTCTCGGGCGGCATCCTCGCCGTTTCGATGGGACTTTACAAGCCCGCGATCGACGCGGTGACGGGCTTTTTCAAGGCGCCCGGGAAGAACTTCAGGTTCCTGCTCCCGCTGGCACTCGGCGGCGCGCTGGGATTTTTGGTGTTCATGTTCCTTCTGGATTGGCTTTTCGTGGATTTCCGCACGGCGGTGCTCTGCGTTTTCATAGGGCTCGTCGTCGGCTCGATGCCCGCGCTGCTTCGCGAATGCAACGAAAAGGGCTTTAAGAAGAGCTATCCCTTCTGGGCGATACCCGGCTTCGTGCTCGCGTTCGGACTCATAGTGCTCGGACTCGTCACCAACGCCGGCGCGGAGAGGGCGATCAACTGGTACTTTGCTATGATAAGCGGCGCGATCATCATGTGCGGTGTGCTGCTCCCGGGGGTGAGCATATCGTTCATACTGCTGAACCTCGGCGTTTACGAAAGCTTCCTTGCCGTGTTCACTGCTCCGCCCAAGCTCTTCATTGCCGCGGCGGAGCTTGATAAGCCCTTCTGGGAGTGCGTCAAGGCGTCCTTCGGGACGGCGCCTTATATGCTGTTCGGCGTGATCGGCATGGCGATAGTCGCGGTGCCGGCGCTGCTGCTCGTCAAGAAGGTCATCGAAAAATACCACGGTCCCGCGTATTACGTGATATTCGGCGTCGTCGTCGCGACTACGCTCGGCTGTATCGTGCAGGAGGTCGTCACGCTTGCCGGCGATCCCACCTTCCGCTTCGCATGGTGGAAGGCGGTCATCTGGGCGGCGCTCCTTGCAGGGGGCTGCCTGCTGAGTCTTTCGACTGAAAAATTCATGAGGTATAAATCGGAATAAACAGGCTTGTCAGCCTGTTTTTTATCTTCAAAAGGGGGTTTGAATATGCTTAAACGGACTGAATGCGGCGCGGAGCTTAATGTGATGGGCGGCGACGGCACGGTCTATTTTGCCGATATCCGCCGCATAAAGGACGCGCTCGCCGCAAAATACGGCGGCTCGGCGAGGGTCGTCTACATCGATCCACCGTTCGGCACGGGCGGCTCGTTCGAGTTTCGCCGCGGCAAAAAGCAGACGGCGTATACCGACTCCCTTCCGAGGGACGAATACCTTGCGCTCATCCGCGAGGCGGTGCGCCTTTCGTACGAGCTTTTGAAGGACGACGGCACCTTCTTCCTGCATATCGACTACCGCATGAGCGCCGCGGCAAGGCTGATCTGCGACGAGGTGTTTGGCGAGGACGGGCTCACAAACGAGATAATATGGGCGTATAAATCGGGCGGCAGGGCGAAGAACGCCTTCTCGAAGAAGCACGATACGATACTCATGTACAGAAGATCGCAGGATGCGTATTTCGACCTCAAGGCGGTCGGCGTGCCGCGCGGTCCCGAAAGGCGCAACCACATGCGCCGCGCCGTTGACGAGACCGGCAGGGTCTACTATTCGATAAGGACGAACGGCAAGGAGTACCGTTATTATGAGGACGATCCCGTCTATCCCTCCGACGTGTGGGACGATATAGAGCATCTCCATCAGCGCGATCCGGAGCGCACCGGCTTCATCACCCAGAAGCCCGAGGCGCTTTTGAAGAGGATAATACTCTCCTGCTCGCGCGAGGGGGATACCGTCATCGACCTCTTCGGCGGGAGCGGGACCACCGCTGTCACGGCGGCAAAGCTCAACAGGAAATTCGTTTCGGTCGACTGCGGCAGGGCGGCGACCGCCGTCACGAGGAAACGCCTTATCGAGCGCTGCCTTAAAATGCGGCTTTACGACGCGCCCATGCCCCTTGCCGTCGAAACGGACGACGAAGCCGATATCGGCGAGTGCCGTATGCCGGACGAGTACTTCGATATTTCGGAGTCCGACGGCTGCCTCGTGCTTTCCATGAAGAAGCTGGCGCTTGAGGCAAGCCCGTTCTACGCGGCGGTCGGCACGATAAAGGACGGCGTATTCACCGCGTCCGACTATCTGTTGAGAGTGAAGGCGGGGGAGAAGCTCACCCTTCGCCCCGGCGAAAGCCTGGAGCTTGTCGACGAAGACCTCGCGCAGGGGTTCTTCGTGAACGAATGAACGCCGCTTAAAAAGAACTTTTGGAATAAAACACCTTATACACGCAAGCCGTCTGCGAGCTGAAGCGAGCCGCAGCGGGTCATGATGCTTGGCGTCTGTCATAGGGGTCCGCCGGGGCGGACTTAAGCCGCCCGTTCGATACCTTTTCAACCATCCACCGGATGCTTGAAATTGCATCGCAACCGGTATCGAACCCGCGCCGCGTTAGCGTGAGCGTATAATAATCGTAACGGTGTTACGATTATAGCGAACGCCGAGCAGCTATGCTGCGAAGGTGAATCTCGTCAAATCAAGCCCGCCGAACCGCTCCTGCGAGACAAATCCGCAGTATGAAAGCAAAAAAGACTCTGCAGTGAACAAAGATCACTGCAGAGGTTTTTTATTTTCGGAAAGTATTAAAATCAAATACCGCCCTATGACCAATGGGAAGAACCTCCCCAAAGCTTATTACGTTAAAGGTATTATTGAACTTTCCCGGACCCGCCGCCGTTCAGCCTTGCGGCAAGCCTTACCACGCGGAGCGCCGACTGCTCGAGCTCCGCTCTCGTCAGCCCATCGCGCTTTTTGAGGGCGCGGGGGATGCTCTTCTCCTTTATGAAGCGCCTTGAAACGTGGCTTTTGTTGCCGGGCATCAGCACGTCCACGCCCGCGCGGACGCGGTAGGCGTTGTCCCTGAGCGCATGAAACAGGGGCGAGCGGGCGCTCTGCATCCACCAGTCGGTCATGACAAGACCGTCGAAGCCCCACTCGCGGCGGAGCACGGTCTCGACGAGGTCGTAGTTGTAGTGCGACCACACGCCGTTCACTTTATTATAGGAAGTCATAAGCGTCATGGGGCGGGAAGCCTTGACGCAGATCTCGAAATTGCGGAGATACAGCTCCCTAAGGGCGCGCTCCGATACGGCGGAGTCGCTCACGTTCCGTTTGTATTCCTGGTTGTTGCAGGCAAAATGCTTGGGGCACGCCGCCTTTCCGACGCTCTGTACGCCTTTCACGCAAGCGGCGGCGGTGAGCCCCGAAAGCACGGGATCCTCCGAAAAATACTCGAAATTCCTGCCGCACAGGGGGTGCCGCATGAGGTTCATACCCGGGGCGAGCCTGACGTCCACGCCGAAATGCTCCATCTCAAGACCGAGCAGTACGTGGAGCGCCTCTATAAGCCGCGTGTTCATGGACGCGGCGAGCGCCGTTCCGCAGGGGATCAGCGCCGAGAAGCGCTGCATCCTCAGCCCCGCGGGACCGTCGCAGCAGGAAACGGGCGGCACGCCCTTTGCTTTAAGCGCCTCGGTCACGCCGCCGAACACGCCCGCGTTGCCGGCGGGTCCGAGCTCGGAATTCATCATGCCGTGCCCGCGGGTCATGTCCGCAAGCTCCTCGTCGGAGAGGGACGAAACGAACTCCTCTGCGGATGCGGCGCCGGACAGAACGTCGCCGAAGCGGAGCTTGCGCTTGACGCCGGGGATCGGCTCCGGCAGGCGGGAGAGTATCCTTGCCCTCAGCACGGCGGACGGGATCACGATGGGTTCGCAGACTTCGATCAGCTCCTCTTCGGGAACGATCGCGCTCCCGAGAAAAGCTTTGTCCGCGTAAACGCGGTATTCGCCCGCCTCCAGAATGAACGAATGCCTTTCCCCGTCGAACGAGGCGAGGCTTTTTTTATCGCAGGAGAGCGCGATCTCCTCCTCCGTGCCGGGCGCGAGCACGCCGGTCTTGCCGAACGAAACGAGCGTACGGATGGGCTTATCGAGCCTGCCCTCGGGCGGGCGGACGAAGACCGGAACGGCGGTACTGCCCGGGCGCGCGCCGGTATTCTTAACGGAAATACGGACGGTCAGCCCCGCTTCGCCGAGCGAAACGGAGCGCGGCACGAATTCGAATCCGGTGTATGAAAGCCCGTGCAGGAAGGGGTAGAGGACTTTTTCGGGCGCAAACCGGTCGAAATACCGGTAGCCCATGAATATCCCCTCGGAGTATTCGGCTCTTTTCGATATGCCGAACGCGCCGCCGGGGTAACCCTCAAGCCTTGCGGCGGTCGCGGGGAGCCTTCCCGAAGGGGATACGGCGCCGTAAAGCACGTCGCAGACCGCGTTCCCGCTCTCCTGCCCGCCGAGCCAGGCTATCAGCACGGCGGAGAGCTTATCCCCGTACTCCTTTATCCACGAAAGGTCGATAAGGCTTCCGATATTGAGTATCACGACAACGCGGCGGAAGCGCTCCGTCACGCGGTCGAGGAGCTTCCTTTCGGCTGCGGTGAGGTACCAGCTGCCGGGCAGGGGCTTGTTGTCCCTGTCCTCGCCCGCGGCGCGTCCTATAACGACGATCGCGGTGCGGCATTCCTCCGCGGCTTTATCTATGAGCGAGGAGCCGATTTCAAGCTCGGGATGCGAGAACGGCCAATGTCCCCACCAGCCGTGGTCGGCCCTGTATTTGTCCGACGAGACGAGGCGCAGATACTCCTCCGCGAGGGGGGCGTAAAACGCCGCGCCGGCGTTCTTCATGCCGTCGATCAAGCCGATCTTGTAGGGGGCGTGCACGTCGCCGCCTGAACCGTAGCCGACGAAAAACCAGTCGTACTGGCAGCGCCCGAAAACAGCGGCGGGCTCGTCTTTTGCAAGGGGCAGAGCGCCGTCGTTTTCAAGCAGCACGCAGCCCTCCGCGGCGGCGGCGCGTACAAGACGGACTAGCTCCTCGGAGGAATAGTAATACTCCGGTCCCGCTTTTGCGGGGTCGATGGAGTTCATCTCCTGCGAAAGTCCGCTGCCTATAAACATATCGAAGCCCTTGCGAAAGAGCTTTTCAATGCCCTTTTTCAATCCGCGGCTCATCGGCGCCTCCCAAACGGTTTATTGTCAGATTATCTCCCAAACGAATACGGCGTTCTCGGATACGTCGATATCCTGCGCCTCGATCTGCATATCGCACTCCGCCGCGGCGTTCGCGCGGAGCATCTTCATGCTGCCGCCGTAGAAGGTGGGGGAGGTGAAGTTGTTTTCCTTCCAATTATAATTGACGGAGATGAGGTCGCCCAGCTCCACGCCCGCGGCGGCGGCGAGCGTCATCGCGCGCATGCGCGCGTTGTCGGCGGCGTTCTTCAAAAGCTGATCGGTGAGAGCTTCCCTGTCCTTTATATTAAAGGAAACGTTGAGCTCCGGCTCCGCGACGCAGACGCTTATCGCGCTCAGAACTTTGCCGAGCCTTGCGGTATCGAAGGGGAACTCGATCATAAGCTGATGATCGCATACGTAGCCGACGAATACCTGACGGAACGTGCCGTTCTGTTCGCGCCTGCTCTCGTATTCCGTGCCGACGTTGAAGGACTGGGTCTTGAGATCCTCCCGCTTGAAGCCGGCGTCCTCTATCGCGGAGCGCAGGTTTTCAAGCAGCCTTGCGGATTCCGTCATGGCGGTCTCGTAGACCTTATCCTTCTTCCTTATATTAAGTGATACCGAGATCTGGTCGGGTCTTACGCTCAGCTTGCCCGTTCCGCGTACAGTTATTGTTCTTTCCATATCCAACAGCCTCCTTTGGTCATGTCCGGGAAAAAGAATTCCCTTTGACGGCAGAATAGCACAGACCCGGGCAAAATGCAATAGACACGGAGCTTTTTAAGTATATTTTCAATATTCTGTTGACCTTTATCGGCGGTGATATTATAATAAGAACGATGGGCAAAACCCAAATCAAACCAACTATTTTTTATATGGAGGATACCATACAATGAACGCTTACATTGAAGAAGTCATCGCTAAGGTCAAAGCCCGCGACTCCCATGAGCCCGAGTTCATCCAGACCGTTGAGGAAGTTCTCCGCTCCCTCGAGCCCATGATCGAAAAGCACCCCGAGTATCAGGCGAACGGCCTGCTTGAGCGCCTTGTCGAGCCCGAGCGCGTCATCGAGTTCCGCGTACCCTGGGTAGACCGTGACGGTAAGGTTCAGGTCAACCGCGGCTTCCGTGTGCAGTTCAACTCTGCCATCGGTCCGTACAAGGGAGGCCTCCGCTTCGCTTCTCACGTTAACCTCTCCGTTATGAAGTTCCTCGGCTTCGAGCAGACCTTCAAGAACAGCCTCACCTCCCTCCCCATGGGCGGCGGTAAGGGCGGCTCCGATTTCGATCCCAACGGCAAGACCGACGCCGAGATCATGCGTTTCTGCCAGAGCTTCATGACTGAGCTCCAGCGTCATATCGGTCCCAACGTCGACGTTCCCGCCGGTGATATCGGTGTAGGCGGTCGTGAGATCGGTTTCCTCTTCGGTCAGTATAAGAAGATCCGCGGCGCTTATGAGAACGGCGTTCTCACCGGTAAGGGCCTCAGCTTCGGCGGCTCCCTGATCCGTCCCGAGGCGACCGGTTTCGGCGCTGTCTACTATCTCTGCGAGGTCTTAAAGCATGAGAACGACACCATCGAGGGCAAAGAGATCGCCATCTCCGGTTTCGGCAACGTATCCTGGGGCGTCTGCACCAAGGCTATGCAGCTCGGCGCTAAGGTCATCACCCTTGCCGGTCCCGACGGTTACATCTACGATCCCGACGGCGTCTGCACTCAGGAGAAGCTCGATTACATGCTCGTAATGCGTAACTCCGGCCGCAACAAGGTCCAGGATTATGCCGATAAGTTCGGCGTTCAGTTCTTCCCCGGCAAGAAGCCCTGGGGTCAGAAGGCTGACATCTGCATGCCCTGCGCTTATCAGAACGAGATCCGCATGGAAGAGGCCGAGCAGATCATTGCCAACGGCACCAAGTACTATATCGAGGTCGCCAACATGCCCACCACCAACGAGGCTCTGTTCCATATGATGAAGCAGCCCGGCATGATCGTTGCTCCCTCCAAGGCTGTCAACGCGGGCGGCGTTGCCGTTTCCGGTCTTGAGATGAGCCAGAACTCCGAGCGTCTCGCCTGGAGCGCCGAGGAAGTCGATAACAAGCTCGTCACCATCATGAAGAACATCCACAAGAACTCCATGGAAGCTGCTGAGGAAGCCGGTCTCGGCTACAACCTCGTAGCGGGCGCCAACCTCGCCGGCTTCAAGAAGGTCGCCGACGCCATGATGGCTCAGGGTATTGTGTGATCCGTTGAATAGTTGATTTATGAGCGTTCCTTCGGGAACGCTCTTTTTTTGCGCTTTTTCGCGCGGAACGCGCTGCTGAATATATCGCATGAAAGCTCCTGCGGCGGTATATTAAACGGTGTGAAACGGCGCGGGATATATCCGCAGCCTGTGAAATAATTAACAAAAGAAGTTCGCAAAACGAGTAAATTGGTTGAAAAATGAAAAGTATTTACAGAATAGGTGCTGAAATTATGGCAATCTTGTGAAAAATATGGCAAACTCGTCCAAATATATTATTGGTAATACCTTTTTAGGTGTAGACAATATATAGGAGCAGGAGTATAATATACACCATAACGGGAGGGGGAACCCTTTCGCAATATATCAGGAGGAAACAAAATGAGCAAAATGAAGAAGATCGTATGCGCTCTCGTAGTCGTCCTCATGGTACTGGCGGTCCTGCCGGCAGCATCCATGGCTCAAGAAGCCGCATACACAATGAACGAAGCCAGGGCTATGAAGCGCTGGGATAACGTATGGGCCTATCTCGACGCTGTTGAGACCCAGATGATGGCTGCCAAGGCAAACCGCAATGAAGTCACTATGGCGGTCTATAAGGCAGCTTTGAACTGCCCCCTCATCGATAAGGGCAGCATCACCGACCTTAACGACAATGAATTCTCCTTCACGACCGACGGGATGTGGGGCGGCTACAACTACCGCGTCCGCAACTACACAAAGGCTCCCGCCAAGCAGACCAACGCATATCTTGAGAACGAGGTCGTAAATGCCGTCGCGAAGGTCAGCAACACCAAGAACGGTCCCGCGAACGGCGCTGTCGACGTTCTGCTCGTAGGTCCCTTCTACGGCTCCGATTCCAGCTTCACCGATCAGTATAAGACTGAGGCTACCTCCATCGCCAACGCCACCGGCGGCACCCGCACGATGCTCTCCGGCAGCCAGGCGACCGGTCCCGCCATCGCTCAGAACTATCCCAACAAGGCCGTCGTCATTTATGACTCCCACGGCAACTGCATCGCCTCCAACAACACCTCTTACCTTGATCTGACCGTCAGCACCGGCCTTACCTCCAGCGATTACTCCAACGGCTGGGCTTACAACGGCGGTTCCTTCTACGGCATCGACGGCCGTTATATCAAGAATCACGTTTCCGGCACCATCACCAATACCTTCGTCTGGATGGCTATCTGCGAAGGTATGAAGAAGGAAGGCAAGGGCACCACGGGTACCGCTCTGCTGCAGGCAGGCTGCGCTGCGGTCTACGGTTATTCCCAGTCCGTCTCCTTCACCGGCGACTATAAGTACGAGGCTAAGTTCTGGACCGAGATGAAGAAAGGCGCCACCATTGCCAACGCTATCAAGACGATGAAGAGCACTTACGGCAATTGGGATCCCGCTTACTCCTCCTCTTCCGGCGCGGCGTGGCCCATCGTTATGAGCCCGACCGATTCCTTCCCCTCCAACCCCGACGGCACCCAGACCGTTACCTGCGACTGGCAGCTCCTCGGCGGCAGTTCCTCGGGCCCCGTCGCTCTGACCTCCGTCTCCGTTGCGAACGTTAACGTCAAGGTCGGCGCCACCGCTCAGGTAAAGGTCACCGTCGCTCCCACCACGAACGTAGATTACACCATCACCTCTTATTCGAGCTCCAATACGAGCGTCGCCACCGTATCCTCTTCCGGCGTTGTCACCGGTAAGGCTGCCGGCACCGCGACCCTCACCGTAAAGGTCAAGGACAACGTGGCGAACACCACCTACACCAAGACCGCTACCATCACCGTTTCCGAATTTGAGGGTTATACTCTCGTATCCGCCCCCGTTTCCGGCGGCAAGTACATCATCGTGTCGAACGGCTATGCGGTCGGCAACACGATCTACTCCAACAACCATTACCTCACCTCCTATGCGGTAACGGTCAATTCCGACAACACGCTGACCATCCCGTCCTCTGTGACTGTCAACAACATCCTCTGGACTGCGGGCGGCAATGCGACCAGCGGCTGGACCTTCAAGAATGTGGGCAACTCCAAGTACATGGGTCTTGATTCCTCCCAGTACCTGTATCCCTCTTCCACGAGCGTTGCATGGCTCTATTCCGGCGGCGATCTTAACAACCAGGTCGACTCCGACGGTTATTACTACCTGAGCCTCGGCTCCAGCAAGGCCTACTTCACCACCAGCAAGAACACCGGCAACAGCATCCAGTTCTATCAGTACGTATCCGGCGGCAGCTCGGCCACCCCGACCCCCGCTCCCACCGCGACTCCGAAGCCCACTGCGACTCCGACTCCCGCGCCCACCGCGACTCCGAAGCCCACTGCGACTCCGGCTCCCACCTCGACGCCCACCGGCACCTACTATGCGCCCGCTACGAGCATCACCACCGGCGTTGAGTACCTCATCGGCTACACCGACGGCACCAACACCTGGCTGCTCATGAACTACAACCCCGACCAGTCCAACCACTACTATCTCAACTCCAACAGCAGCTACTACGGCTACGCTGTAAGGGCTGTCAAGAGCGGCAACAACGTCGTCGGCGTTGACAACACTACCTTCACCACCGCGACCCTCAATAACGTGACCTGGAAGTTCGTTGCGAACGGCTCCTACTACAAGATCCAGTCCGGCTACAACTCCAGCTATTACCTCAGGGTCTACTCCAGCACCAGGTATGCTGACTGCTATCCCGCTTCCGGCACCAGCTATGCGACCAAGTGGCAGTTCACGAATAACATGCTGAAGTACACGGTATCCTCCAGCACCATCAAGTACGCCACGTTCTACTCCGGCGCGGCTGATGATTACGGATTCTTCGGCGCCACCACCAGCGGCTCGAACATCGTGCTCTACAAGAGGGTCGGCTGATTTAAAACTGAACGAGGAGCCCGCGCAGAAGCGCGGGCTCTTTTCATTGAAGAGAGTGAAGGATGTTGTTTATATGAAATATCTCGCGGGAGCGGTCGCCCGGATTTGGAATATCGCGGTTCCGCGCCTCTCGCGGCGCGGACGCCCTGACCCGGGCGGCTCCCGTCGGTCGCGGATAAAATGCTGAAGTACACGGTATCCTCCAGCACCATCAAGTACGCCACGTTCTACTCCGGCGCGGCTGACGATTACGGATTCTTCGGCGCCACCACCAGCGGCTCGAACATCGTACTCTTCAAGAAGGTCGGCTAAGATTAACTAAACGAAGAGCCCGCGCAAAGGGTGCATTCACTTAAGGAGATGCAGGTTTTCAGCCTGAAAAAAGTCAACGTATAAAAAGATATCCGGGGATAGCTCATATCCCCGGA
>JAEEGJ010021121.1_pt1 | contig 14055 bp, 9 predicted proteins | sample 8958761 | NCBI WGS metagenome assembly JAEEGJ01 (sample SAMN16246546, study PRJNA631951) | gut metagenome | biome: gut microbiome; feature: rumen; material: RS-attached | host: Bos | place: Iran: Karaj | collected 2018-10 | reverse complement strand
CCCAAGGTGTTTCAGCATCAGTTCTTCACCTTTTACTCTGGCATTATCACTAATGAACTTATCAGTGATATATAGAATTCTTTCGCACGCAGCTACATTAAAGATTCCTTCCATCACCTCTTCAAGTGTGGAAATTGGCAAGGAATTGATGTCACCGTCTAAGTCATCGTGAATAAAAACGCTCCAATACTCATCAGAATGAATTTTTGTCACCTCTAACATCGGTGCAACATCGAAGTAAGTGTGGCGAAGTACGCCCTCTTTATCAATATACATTTCTGTACTTGATGGTGCTATAACAAGGAAATAAGGTGACGCCCCTGTCTTTAGGAGTTTTGCGACTTCCATTTCCATGTGCTGAATACCATAATTCGTCAGGCATATATCCCTTTTGTCTACACCTGTGGCAATTAGTTCCTTTTCGTCGTTGTCATCGAAATATGGGTTGTCCCCAGGGGTGTCAAACCAATTCCAAATGATAAAATCAAATTGATCATAGGGAGTTCTCTCCATATCAGGTAACATGTCCTGATGAAGCAGCCACATCTTCTTCACGTTTAACCGAGAGTAAAGCCTGCCATTTTGTAATGCATCTGACATCGCCTGTGCCAGCTGGAAACTGTTTAGAATCCCGTTTGTCATCAAGCCTCTTCTTTCCCCGCTCCAACGAGCCACTTCAATTGGTTTTAGATGGTTTGAGATAATCATATCCTTCATTGTTTCCACATTGCCAGACAGTGTGGAAACAACGGCATTCCTCATTTCTTCATTAACAATCTTCAAACAGCCCATAATTGTGTACTCATTCCGCTTTCAGCACTAGCGCCCGCACTTGTCACATATATTATATGTTGTCGAGTCATATCTTTTTTATATTACCAACTACCTCCATCATATCCGTCAGATGGGAAATCATCAGGGTCACTGAACCCATTCCATCCTGAACTACCACTACTCGAATTACGCATCCGTCTTTCTGGGAATCCCATACTCTTCCTACGCCGATAGTCAGCCAATGCCTCTTCAAACTGCCGGTGTTTATCTACATCTGACGGGCATAACTGATATTTATTAAGATTGCTCCGAGTAAGTTTAATCTCCCGTCCACACTGAAGACAGTCTATAACACTCATCCCCGTCACAATCTCCGTCTTTATAGCGGTTCCACAGTTTGGACAATAAATCGTTATCTGATTCTTCATATTCCAGGAGTTATTCCACCATATAAATCTTTGCATCTATTTTGACCCAATAGTCATTCACAAGTTCCACGCCCTCAACCCTACAGAAGAAGGCTTTTCCGGCATCCATCAATCGAGAGATAATCAGATTCAGTTCTCTTGGAACCCATCCTATCCGTATTCTCTCGAAGTAAATGCCGATGGCATGCTCGTCATGTTTGTTCTTGGGATGACGCTGCATCCTCAGCACAAGTCCTTTCTCCAGTTTCGGATAGACCTTATCTATTCTCTTGCAGTACGAAGTCCCTGCCACGATAATATCCAGAAGAAATATCTCACGACTGAAAGGCTGTAGGCTGTTGGGCAGCTTAGACCCCATCATCTCCAGCAGTTCAGGACTGATCTTCATTATCTGATGATTCATCTCTTGCCTCCTTTCTCCATAACACAGACGATTTTCTCCAGTCGTGTTTTCTCATTCTCCAGCTCGGCAATCTCCTTGCGCAGCATATCCTGTGTCTGAGAAATCCATTCGGGATCGTTCAGCCGTTCGCGATAAGTGAATGGGAATTCTTGTAGGATTCTGGCTGTCTCCTCACGAATCTTCTTAATTTCTTCTTTCAGCTGATTCACACGCTCTTCCCACTCCTCAGTAGTTTCATTGTCAACAGCATCTGTTGGCATCCCTGCCTCCAACAGTTGTGCCAACTCGCGCAGTCTTTCCAAATCGCCTTTTTCGTAGGCATCTTGTACATTTAGGAACAGTTCCTTTTCCCATTCCGTCTGTTCTGGGTGAAGATCAGGATGTAGCCTGTGAACCAGCTTCCGATAGAGGTCTCTCAGTTCACGCTTCTCATCTTCTTGGTTCTTTTTCTCTTTCTCCTTCTGCTCTTCAATATAAGCCTTGGCCTGCTTTATCTTTTCTTCTTCCCGTTGTATGTTCTCATTATAAGTCTTGGTCGTAGCTTCCACCTGCTCGTCCACATAGTTCAAATCAGCTTTCTCGCCACGATTCTTGTATGCCTGGAGCAAATCCCGCTTCTGCTTTAGCAGGGCTATCTCGTACCGCAGTACCAGCACTTCATATTGCAACTGCCCCACAGCCTCCATATATAATGCAGTCAGACGTGGCCCTTCCGAGTTTTCCAACTCGTCACGCTCTGCTACAAGAGCTGCATATTCCAGTTGCAGACGCTCGTATTCTTCTTTGAGCTGCTTCTTCCGTGGACTGATGTCTATCTGGGTATTCATATTCTCTATCTGATACTGTTTATCTATATCGTTTGTAAGTATTGATAGTCTGTTTCCACGAATAGAGATCGTCATGATTGATTGAGCGATAGCTCAATATCCCTGCATCTTCAATCTCTATATTTTTACCTCGAAGGCTGCTTCGTTTATTAATTTCAGCACTTTGCAAGAAGTCGTAGATTTCTCTTATTGATTTATTGAAGTTTTCTTCTTTCACGAGGAACAGAAGTGTGGCTCTGTCTGGGTTTACGTTCTCATGAACTATCAGGATCTTGCCAGAACTACACTTAATAGAAAAAAGGAAGGCATATTCCGTCATATCACTGTTTGAATGGGCCAGTCTTTCTACACAAGGTATAACTTTATAATCCTCACTTTGCATCTTCACGAGGAAATTGATATAATCAGATTTATACTTTTCAAACTCCTCTGGTGTCATCTGTGCTGCTTTCGACAACGCCTGTTTGAAAGTCATTTGGTCCGGAGACTCTCTTGGGGGTTGTTTCGTGGCATTTGTCGTTATTGCTCTCTGCTTTGACAATACCGCAAATTTCTGAATCGCCGCTTCAAGCGTTATCTTATCATAAATAGTAAGATCCAAGGCTTCAACATAGCAGCGTACAGGGTTAAGTCTGTCATTTAAGTATTCTCTTAAATAGTTGAAGGATTCTCCAACACCGCGATACGGAAAAGCCTTTGGCTTAAATTTAACTTTGCCGTCATCAGGAGGGAAAACGACAAAATAGCCGCTTTTGAATTTCACGCAATTCCAGTCAAGAATCCATGCTATTCGTTTCATAACATTGAACGAACTATCTTCGTATTTCGACTTTTCGCGGATATAACCAAAGTTTATAACGAAGGCTTCGAATTCTTTGTCATCAGGTTCGCTCACATAAGTCTCTTTAGTTATCGCAGCCTTGTCCTCTTGTACACATACTATTTCCTTCTTATCGTTATATAGTACAATCTCATATAAACCTTTACTATCCCCACATCCAAATTCCTTAGAGTAATAATCATTGAAGCTATCTTCCCAATAGAAATAAAACGTACCATCTTTATGCTCCAGCATAGGCCAAACGTCATCATTCACAGGAATCTTAAGTGCTCTATTCTCCAATGAGAATCGCTTAAGTATTTTTTTCCCCTCACCTAAATTATTCAGATATTTGGGTTTTGTACTTGCGACAGTTTTAAAAGCAACAGCCTCTTGGATTCCGTAATAGGCGTTTGTTGCTTTCTTTCCTATTACGATATATCCTACATACACATTTTCCAGCATCTCGTTTTCAGAAAGATTCCCCATCTGCAAGGCATTATGATAATTGCTATACAATGCATCGTCTGCCCAAAAAACTTTTTGTGCATATTTTGTTGAAGGAAGAGCAAACACTAACACCCTCTCACCATCTTTATAATCTTCAAGAGTATTCCATTTCAACACCTTAGTCAGACGTCTTACGACCATGCTTGCCAAGGGTTGAGGAAGCCTAACTTCTTTATATTCAGACTCAGTAGAAATATTTTTAGGAACGTAATCATCTTTTATTTTGACATCGATAACTTGTGGTTTCCTGTCATATTTCTTCTGGAGAATATGTTCCAGACCAAAATAACCTTTCATCTTGTTATGATAATAGGCCATCATTTCTTCATTGGCCCCTATCAAGTCTTGTACATACCAATCATCGTTTCTGTTGTACTTCAGAGTAGGCCAAGTAAAACACCACAACGCTTCATCAATGTCGTGAATCCTATTTATTTCTTTCAATGTCCTAACGTCTTTCCTTTGCGCAGTTACGGGGCTGTCACTTCTTGTGAAAGTTTTGTTGGGTTTTAATGACCTCCTATTCTTTCTTTGCTCGGCCCATTTGAGTTTGGTTTCGATACTAATTTCAACAGGCGTTGAACTCCTTTTCTTTTTCTTCTTTTTTGCCTTTCCTCCTTTGCTTTCCTGATTATTGTTCGAAACATTATCAAACAAAGTATTTGCTTTAGCTTTTACTTTCTTATCAACGCTGAAATATTTAACCAACGCATTGTATTGTTCATCCGTTATCTTGGTATTTGGATTGGCATCGTCTTTTATCTCACCTACATGATTGTTTTTTAGAAACTCTACTATCGTTCGAATTCCTATATTCAATTGATTTGTTACTTTGTTTAATCTAACGCCCATAGCTCATTAATCCTTCTTTCTATAGGTTACCGATTAAACTGTTATCACTTATCTCCATATAAGGTACTCCATCCCAATCATTTTCTTCTGCAACTTTATACCATCCTTCAAGTTCTTCATCGTTCAACTCTGCCCAAGGTATAAAAGAAAGGTGGCAGCATTCATCCTTAAAATATTTCTCAATTTCTTTGTATGTCGAGAAAAACTTTAAGTTGACACTCCAATTCTCTATGCTGATATAGGCATAAAATGAATTCAAGGTGTCATCAAGAGCCATAACTTCTTCCTGAATGAGTTTACGGCATCTGGTGAAAGTATCATCGCAAACGACAAATGAATCATTATATCCGTGAACAGTGCAAATTTCCTTGAATACACTGTTGCTCAGAAGTTCATCGTCATCTATTTCTTCTCCACCCTTTATGCGTTGTATAAGATTTCTGAAATCATTAGTGATGGGAAACTTAAAACAAGGCCATTGGCTGAAATTATAGCCCTGTTCTGATGCTACACCTTCAGAGCTTAGCACATCAAACATCAGGCCAATATCATAAGTATATGTGATATTTGTCACACAAATATTGATGTTGCTTAATTTTTCCAATATTACTTCTCTTGTCATAGCCTTGTCTTACAAATCAGTGTTTGCCTATAATCTTATTTAAACAGCTCACTATTTCGTCTATATCTTCTACCGTGTTCTTATGTCCAAGGGAAATTCTGATTGTCCCTTTGGCAAGTCTTTCTTCAAGGTTGGTAGCTTTAAGTACGTGAGAAATCTGTGTTTCCTTACTATCGCATGCGGAGCCCGTTGATACATTAATCCCCATAAGGTCCATTCTATGAAGAATTACTTCACCATCCTTGTCAGGGAAGGAGAGACTAATATTCCCAACTATATGATTTGGGGAACCATTACGATGGAAGGCAATATCTTTTTTTTCAAGCCCGTGAAGCAATTGTTCTTCTAAGTCCTGAATGTGAATAATGTTCTCTTGCAATGAGTCAATGTTTTCTTGTAGTGCAACTGCCATGCCTACAATCAAGGCCACATTCTCCGTCCCTGCTCGGTGTCCTGATTCCTGTGATCCACCCAATAAAAGTGAAGGCCATTCAAGCCCTCTCCTCTTATAAAGAAACCCTATTCCCTTTGGTCCATTAAATTTATGAGCAGAAGACGAAAGCATATCCACTCCAATTTCATGGACATTAATCGCAGTATGTCCTACGGCTTGCACGGCGTCAGTATGAAAGAACCATCCATTATGATGAGCCACATCCGCAAGCTCTCCTATAGGTTCAATAGTTCCAATTTCATTATTGGCAAACATAAAAGAAACAAGACCCCGTTCATCCTTTTCTAATGCTTTGCAAAATTCATTACGAAGCACAATACCATCGCTGTTAACTGGTACTATAGTAGTATCTCCTAAAGTACATGGTCTTAGGATTGAATGGTGTTCTATAGCGGAAGTAACGACATGCAAATTTTGTCGGAAAGCCCCCTGAATAACCCAATTGTTACTTTCTGTACCACATGACGTAAAGAAGATCTCTTCGGGTAATGCGCCTATACTATCGGCAATCAAAGCTCTAGCTTCTTGTAATGCCTTCTTAGGCTTCCTTGCAAAAGCATAGGGTTGAGATGCATTTCCAAATTCGTCAACAAGAAATGGCACCATAGCTTCATAAGCCTTTTGGCTTAAAGGCGATGTTGCAGCATTGTCAGCATAAATATATCTTTTCTTTTGATTCATTCAAACAGTTTACATCCTTCTTCTTTAAATTGTTCTATTTTATCCAGAATATCTTGCACATCGCATTCTAAATAATCTGCGAGACAATCCATGCAATAGAAATTCTTTATGCTTTCACCAAGTAGTTTCTTATTGATACCGATTGTATTCTTATCTGTTATCTCTTTGTGACAGGCAACACATTTAATTACTTTCATTTCCTATTTCTTTAATCGAGAATGCCGGCATGTTCTTTCCTCTATACTGAGAATCAAGAATACCAAGCTGCCTAAAAATTATTTGGCGCATCTTTACTGCAGGACGCAGGCAATACTGCTGGAACTCCATGACGTTGATGTCCTCTACAGAACGAACATTCGGGAATAAAAGCTTCATGTATGCAGTCGCAATTCGCTTCACGGCCTCAGTATTTCGGGTATCTGCATCGGCAGGATAATCAACAATCCTGTCAACGATAGCCCTATATGAAGTGTCATCACGTAACATATGCATAATGGTACAGAAATATTCAGAGTTGAGTGCCCAACCCGATATTTTCATTCCTTCATTCATACGAGGTATTTCCCAACCTTTAATAAAACCATGTATACGATCTATTAGAGCACTTGTTTTAAAGATTGTTGGTAAACTCTCAAACATATTGACGTACTCGTCCATCTTTTCTTGGTCAATATTGCCGAGCATAACTATACCAGCTTCTGCGACATCATTCTTTGCACCAATCTTCACCGTTCCCTGTTCCATATAGCCTTGCAATGTTTGCGTCATTTCGTTAGGATTGTCAAATTCAACTTTTTGAATTTCATCGAAAGCTATGTAGTCATGGAAAAACACCAAACCATCTTCTCTACGTGCAAGATCATAGAATAGCTTTGCGCGGGTCATTTTACCGGCTGACAGATAACCATAACGACTAATGCCACCAAACACATACGACTTACCTGTACCTTTTGGTGCCAGCTCTATCAGATTCAGACGCTTTTCTACAAAGGGAAGCAGCCTTGTAAGCATTGCCAACTTGGTGTGTTCATCTGCATAACCAGCAGCATTGTAGTCTATAGCGCCCAGCAGCACATCAATCCATTCATGAACAGAAAATTCTTGACGCACTTCTTTGTAGAAATCAAGATCGATAGTGTAGGGGCAGAAGTTTTTGAAACTGACTAACTTTATTTTTCCTTTTATCTTTCCGTCTGGATATTTATAACCCAACTCGACAACTCCCCATGTTTCTTTTGCTTTTACCAAATCCTCTTTGCACTGATCCCACACATACGATTCAATAACGGTTTCTTTGTTGGTAAGTCCAAAATCTGGTAACGAGAAAGTGACTTCCTGTGTCAATATATTGATGTCAACGGAAATGCGAGTAAGCACTTTCACTTTCTCACCCTCAACGACAATGCGGTTCTTGATACCAATCCAGTCCGTTTTTGACGGTATGTACGAATGTACGAAGTTTGTTATCTCCTCTACATCGAATTTTCCTTCATCGTCCTGGAACATTTTTATCACCCAGTCACGAAGGAAAGAAGGAAGTTTCAATCCTTTAAAGAAATTACTCTCCTTCAGGTCTTTATAGACCACCATATCCTCAAAACATGTCCTTAGCTTTTCTTCCATGTTACAAACTTTCTATTAAAAATACTTGTTTTCTGATGCACCAGCACTCTTAGCTTCAAATATCAGCCCCTGAGCGATTTTGCTATTACCTATATATACATCAATAGTATAAGTTCCTTTTTTCTTTATATCAGGCATATCCACTTGATAAATATAGCTCTTATCTGTTGCCTTTGCCTCATATATATTTCCATTCAATACAACCTTGGCATCGTCAACTTTCTTTCCAATGAAGATTTGAATGTAAGCATTCTTTTTGAAGCTAACAGTGACGGACTTATAATCATCAATGATATAACATTTAACCTTATCTCCAGCCTTACGAATGACAATTATTGGAACAGCGACTTCTTCAAGTGTCGCTCCTCCATGCACCTCAACCTGTGCTCGTCGTCCTCCTTTAAAACGGTCATAATTGGCTAAACACCAAAAGCCATCTTCCTCAGTCGCATAGTCAGGTTTCTCACTAATGTCGGAAATAGGACAGCAGCGTCCTGAATGTAGTCCTTTCTCAGCAACCTCCCACTTATTCTCTTTTTCATTAATAACCGCAAGCCTACTTGCGCCATGGTCGGAAACTATCATTACCTTTTCAATTCCTTCATGTGCCAAATCGTTTTCAACGCTACTTAGTACATTATCAATGACACTCAGCTCTGCTATAAGATGAATTGGCATTTTTGTGTGTTCATAATTATATGCGCTAGTTCCCTCATGTTTCAGGTCATCAAGAGCTTTTACATCTACAAGTTGAACGCAAGCATTTGCAAAGTTATCTACAAACTCTTTGTTCTTAGAAGTAATCGAAGGAAGATTACAACGCGCAACGCTAATATCACAATCCAAGTCCCTCTCATAGCACAAATCCCTTATATACGAAAGGAACTCAATCCCAAGAGCATCAACAAAATATGCTTTTGAATAACTGAGATTTAGCTTGGAAAGCACAAGCGAACGCGGTTGCAAAATCATATTGTACTCACGCTTTACCGATTGCTCCTCAACCATTTGCCTAAAATCTGGTAGTATTTGATTCGTCACCTTATTATAGGAATAAGCGCTAAAATAGCTATTTAGCAAAGAGTTCCCATAATCATATATCGCGAGATAGCTTGCCAATTGAGGAAATACAACCTTCAGAGTTTTTTCTAGAGACTTCCTGTCGTATGATTCTGCATTTTCTGCAATTAGTGTTATAGCAAGTTCTTTTTCCTGTTGCGTACAGTCGGTAAGGTACCAAATGCCCTCTCTACCTTTCGATTCTGCTTGTTTGCAAAAGTCAGAAACAATGGCAACAGGGATATCAAGACTTTCTATAAGTTCCTTTCTTTCATCGTATTGACTCATGAAGCCTTTAGATTTTACATCAGTACCCAACAAATGGGTATAGATGCGCCCATATAGTTCTGCAATAGAGTGTGACAAAGCAAGCACCTGAGAAAGATACGGTTTACTTTTTACTCCGTGCAGTTTCATAGCAAGGAAATAAGTCCAGCGTTGGTTTTCTGGCATTGATTTCATCCTGCCGATGTTCTGCCCCAAGTAAGCAGTACCTCCAAGTTCTTCATCTACAAATTTCAGCCAATTACCGCTTTTGTCAACAACCGATAACAGATATTCCCATTGCTCTTCAGCTCCGAAATCGCTTTCTAGCAAATGAAGATCTGTATATTTCCTTATTAGCATATCATAAGCAGAGGAATACTGCCTAATACTAAAGAGAGAATTGGGGAAATCATCTTTTGATTTATTAGTTTCAATATATATAGCCTCTTTCTCATCCTTCTCTACGGTTTGGGATAGAGTCTGAATTCCTACAGATCTAGCTTCTACATTGTTAGAGAGTTTTGGGGCGACAAAATATACAATTGGTAATTTTCCACTAATATTTTCTCTTAAAATAATCCTGCCTGCATCAGCTAAACGGCGATCTTTGAATTGAAGCATTGGACTACACTGGAAAGTGAGGATAACTAATTTTCCGTTTACCTCCATATCTAGTAAAGAGCGAATAGCCTTACGTAGCTTATCCTCTCCTTCCAATAACAGAAATGTAGACAACCCCGTTAGGAACACATTATTGGTTCTATATACCAAATCGTCTTGCAGTTTTTCCATTTGAGGTAAACTGTCCTGAGCACAATAGACATAAGCGTCTACAAACTCATTTGAGCCCGTACTAAACTCCATCTCCAATGACATCATTTCTGATACATCTGCCACGTCCACAACAAGTGGAGTCTGTCGTGATGAATCAAGATAATGCCTAATTTTCTCTTTTATCTCTTTCAGTTCCATTTGGCTATTTGTCATTGATGATTTCAATTCCTACCCACATGTTGTTCTTTATTAATTCCTTCAGATATTGCTTTACCTTATCTGCTGGCATGGCATCAATACGAGAAAATGCTGTTTGATAACCTCCTTTATTGTAAGTAGATTCGGCCCATTCATCCAAGCGTTTAGAGACTGCTGAAGAGTTTAACCAATAATAGGGAGCGTCAGTGATGTGCTTTGACAAGTAATCTTTAACAGCTTCAATGTCACTAAGCATAGCATGACGTTTTCCAATGATGGTTCGTTTGAAAGCATCATCTCGTTGCGAAGAACTATTTAGGGCATCCCATAGCGATGTTTCATTCAAATACGAAAGAGCATATTGGATAGCAGATGCATCGGTATTTTTGTTGCTGAAGGCATTAAATACTTTACGGCAATTTGCTTGTTCATCTTCTGGAACCATAGCCATGATAGGCATACGATATTGAGCCGACCAGTTAAAAGGAGATTCCGTACCAGTCTTTTCCTGCCACAGCTGACGAAGCTTTTGACTTCCCATACCTTTCTTATAGTCAGCAACCATCTGCTCTACAATAGCAAAATAGTTTGCCTTGTCATTTGTGAACATACCTACTGACAACTTCTTAAATACAATTTCTTTGTCAGAGTCATTAAGGTCTGTCAAATAGAAATCAGCGACTTTAGTGAACATGGTCAGTTGATTGGCATATAAAGCCTTGAAGTTCTCGCCATGCTCTTTAATGTCACGAAGGAATTCCACTTTCTCCGTTTCTTGTAATCTGTTTCCCTTTTGAAGTTCATATAGTTTAGATAGCAGAGGTTTCATTCCACCTGTCTCATCCTTTATGGCTTGATAGCAAAGTCTCATATCACCAACTTTTCCTGCCCATTGTTCCAGTGCCTTGGTGTAAGACTTGACAACAACAGAAAATAGCTTTCCTGTCTCCACCATTATACGATATTCTGTAATAACTTCGTCTATCTTCTCATTAACAGTGTTTTGTCTCCAGACCCAATTTGCAGCATCTGCATCGAACTTTGACCTGACTGCATTTACATAAGCACCGTCATCTTTAACCTTTTCTGCTAACTTAGCCAGTTCTCCTTCGTCGTAAGTGCCAAGGTATGCTGTCATCCCCTTCGTACACATCTCTTTAGTGAAGAGTTTCTTCAAGTCGTTAGCAGCATTGGTATTCTTAATGCAAATAGTACCTATTTCTAAAGCTATATCACTATCTGTTTTACCAGAAGCAGATTGATTATTATTAGCGATGTCACCATAGAGACCTATAAGCTTTTCTACTGTATCCTTATCTGTCGATAAGTCCACATCCGACAAAACGTATGATAATGTCCAAATAGGGAATCCAAGTTCTTTCATTCTTGCTCTAATACGTTCGCGGGTGTCCTCCACAGAAGGGCAGAGTCGTTTGTCTATTCCAAATGCCGAAGCTGTTGAGTCAATAAAACTCTTTTCCTCAGCTGTCATGGTCACAATATATTTGTCAATATAACGACTGTTAGGGGTGTTATCCAACTTGATAACCTCTGCAACCATGTCTTTGAATTTATCCATAGTAAGTAAGTCACTAGATGTGCCATTGCTCCATGTGCATGCACTGTCAACGACATATTCTTTCAACAAGAATCCCATTGCAAAGGCACTGAAATTGCATGGCAAGAAACCATATGGAGCCTCTTTCAGCATCTCGTAAATATCACGAATGGAGACGCGTCCACGCTCTTCAAATGATTTTTGGACTAATGTATCTACTGCAACTTTAATTCTTGAAATAGGTAATGATGGATTACTCCTCCAATATTCAGGAACTTCCCAAGCACCATTAAGTGCAGTCTGTAATTTTTTGTTATTTTGATAGGTGCCTTTCACAGTCTGTGTTGCACCGCATTCGACTCCAACAGCCATTTGAGTTGCAGTCCACATGGGATCATGAACCTTATATCCCTCAAGGCCCAGATAGAAAATTTTTCTGTCGGCATCCAATAATAATTCTATCAGTGCATCAGTGTTGGCAATATTTTCACCAGTAGGTGCAGTAGCAGTATACACACGGAAATGTCCATCGGCTATGCGACCTCGCCACTGTTTCAACACTTCATTTGCATAAGAAGCATATTGCCGACTTTGATCATTGTCTTTCCCTGCAAAATAAGATGACGTTGCTTTATGCTCAACCCATTCATAGAATGCTTTGTCGCCGAGTGTATTCATGCTAGTATCGATAAACAGAACTTTTGTCGAGGGTCTTTGTTGAATGACATCCTCAATTTTCTTACTAATCACTACAGCTTCATCATCATTCTTAGCAAATGTCATTAACGCATATATTCGCTGTTCATTATCTTCTGCTTGCTGGATAACTTTTGCGGCTTTCTGCTCGAAATCGTTAGCTGAAGCGTATTCAAAAATGTATCTGAGTTGTAATGAAGGTGGCAACTGGATACAATCGGCTAGATTTCCTTCAAGAATGAGCGAAGAAGTATTCTTTTGTTCATACTGTTTTTTGTGCTCGTCTATCTTGTTAGAATCCATTTCTCCTGTTAGAATGGCATAAACCCATTGATCATCCTTCATCTTTTTCTTGTAGATGATGTTATCCCGTTCTAACTTGTTCGCACAGCGTACAGCTTCTCCATTTTCGAGGTCAGAACCTTCAAAAGCATTATTTAAGTTCTTCTCATTGGCATGGAAAAGTTCGACACTATCGCCCACTTCCATAGAAATGGCCTGAAATAGCAGGATAGCTTTCAATACACGCAATTCTGTGTTTTCGAGCGGCTTAGTCTGCTCTAAACGAGGATAATTGTCAAGCACCATGCGGATATTATGTGCTAAGTTTTCCTTCCCTTTATCATAGAAGAAGCCCCATAACTGATCAATTGTTAGCAAAGGATTGTCATCATAGGGGCCGACATTATCTATAAACCATTGAAATCCAGGAATCTCTTCGCCACGGTCATTTTTTATGAAATCGAACATACTTCTCTGATTCGATTCAAATGATGTGGATATGTGTTTTAGCACAGATACCGCATATGGATGGATAGGTAATACATTGGCCAAGTCAGCATCTCCAATTCTCACAGCATCCTTTACAACTTTGCGTGAACTGTATGTCCGCTCTTCAAGATCATTAACGATGCTACTCCACTCTTGCATAACAGCATCATCCTTTTTCTTGCTCATAGCTTGTCCTATCAATTGGAAGGCCATATTATCAGGCAATTCAATATTACTACGAGGGCTGATGTATCGACCGAAAATTTTTTTCCTGTCAGGATCATTCTCTGAAAGACCCCCTTCATTAATATGGGTAACTGTTATAAAGCAAAATGGCTCTGTCTGACTGATGTGAAGCAGTCTCTGAAATCCTGTGAGATGATGCTTGTTGTTATCAAAGTACTCTTGGAACTCATCCCATATAAAAATGAGAGCTGCCAAATTGTTAGCTTCAATAACTTCAGTAATCCAGTTTGACATATCCTCGTCATTCATAGAGAATGCCTTGATTTGTTTTTCGTTGGCTACTTTCATTATTTTGCCCATTAGGGTTTGGAGGGCTTCGTTCTCGTATGATTGTAGGTGGTCTAAAATATCATCTACATCGTCACCTCCGAACAGGCTGGCGTAACTGCCTTTTACATATACAGAGAAACTTTGTTTATTCTCATCGTCAGACAGGTACTTAATGACAGCTTCACGCATGGAGACTGTGGCTTGATTGTCTATTCCACATTG
>JAEEGJ010021113.1_pt1 | contig 14063 bp, 10 predicted proteins | sample 8958761 | NCBI WGS metagenome assembly JAEEGJ01 (sample SAMN16246546, study PRJNA631951) | gut metagenome | biome: gut microbiome; feature: rumen; material: RS-attached | host: Bos | place: Iran: Karaj | collected 2018-10 | reverse complement strand
AATTATTCTTAAGGCTAACGTCCCCCACTTGGGCAAGATGCTCGACGTCGTGAAGGTTAAGGATGGTTACGCTCGTAACTACCTCTTCCCGCGCAAGCTCGCTGTTCGCGCAACTAAGGAAGCCAAGCTCGAAATCGAAAACAACCGCGCTGCTGTTGAAGCTCAGTTCCAGAAGGAACTCGCTGCTGCAGGTGACGTGGCTGCAAAGCTTTCTCAGATTTCTGTCAACCTCGAACGCCGCGTTGTTGAAGGCGAACGTCTCTACGGTTCTGTGACCGCAGGTGACATCGCTGAAGCAATCACCAAGGCTGGTGTCAAGGTTTCTCGTGCTCAGATCGACCTTGCTGAACCGATCAAGCAGCTCGGTGTCTACACCGTGACTGTCAAGGTCTTCAGCGATGTTGAAGCACAGGTCAAGGTTTGGGTGGTCGCAGAGAAGTAATTCTCTTCAGCTCCACTGAAAATCTTACGGACCGCTCCCGATTGGGGGCGGTTTTTTGCGTTGAAGCCCCTATTTTACAACGATTTATCGTGATTGCTGTTGAAAACGTAAGTAAAAAATTATATTTTTCAATGGGTTTGATTAAAAAGAGAGTGGTTTATGTTTAAAAAGATTGCTATGTTCGCTCTTGCCGTATCGGCAGCGTTTTCAAATGCGGTTGCTCAGGACGATTGTTCAGTTACATTGTCTGGTGCCACTGTATTCACGGGTTATCAGATTCAGCCTTCGGTAACAAAGGTCATATGCGGAGACAATGAATATACCGCTGACCAGTTGACATCGGTCTCTTATGGAGCAAATATCAATGCTGGCACAGATGCCGGTTCTGTTACGGTAAAGTTGCCCAATGGGGATCGAATTACAAAGAACTTCACTATTAAGTCGAAAGGCATCCTTGTAAAGATTGAAGATTGCGAAAAGGAGCTGGGTGGTGAAAATCCGGAGTTCTCCTGGTATATCGAAGAACGAACGAACATGAGCACTCTCCAGGCGGATACGGCTAAGAAATTTCAGGCTGAACTGGCCAAGAAGTTTAAAACGACTTTGGCTTCGGGTGTCGAAGAGGTCGGCTTCAAGTTTGAAATTTCTAACGACAAGTCTGTTGATTTAAAAAAGCTCTTCCCTAACTACGATATTATGGTGACTAGTGGTTACATGACCATTACGAAAACCAAGATTAAAGTTACTGCGAAAAATGCGGGCAAGAATTATGGCGCTGCTGATCCGAAATTAGAATATACGATTACGGGTAATATTAAAGAAGCTGATTACAAAAAGCTGGGAACGATTACTCTTTCTCGAGCTGAAGGCGAAAATGCCGGCACCTACGATATTTCAGTCTCTGTAGTCGATGAAACTGAAGATTACATTGTTACGGCAGTTCCTGGTAAGTTTACCATTTCTCCTATAGCCGCATCCCTGACTGTCGATAGCTTTACAAAAATTTATGGCGAGACTACTCCTGAATTTACATACAAGGTTTCTGGACTTATTGGAAAGGATGTGCTGAAAGATGTCACTCTCTCGTGTGCGAAGTGCCTTTCGACGAATCTTGAAAATGTGGACGAATACACAATTACGGCTAACGTAAAGGCCGGCTCCAATCCGAACTACACGGTGAAGGTAACGAATGGTACGCTTACTGTTACTCCGAAGGATGCAAAGGTCTATGTTGGTACTTTCGAAAAGCTTTATGGCGATAAAGATCCAACATTTACGTTTGAGACGGAAGGTCTTGCCCGTGAAGGCGAAGAACTGGAACTGCCGAAGGTTACCCGTGCCAAGGGTGAAAATGTCGGTACTTACAAGGTCAGTGTTTCTTTTGCAGAAGGTTCGAACACTAATTACACATTGACTATTGTTCCTGGTTCTTTGACCATCAATCCGAGACCGGTTGTTTTGACGGTAACAGATGTTGTGAAAAAATTTGGCGAAAAGGACCCAGAACTGGGATACACGGTTGACGCTTTAGCTTCTTTCGACGGTGTTAAAGATGTGCTGAAGGGCGTTGCCTTGCAGCGTGAACCCGGTGAAGACGCTGGTGACTATGCGATTACTGCAACGGTTGATGACGAAGCCAATCCGAATTACATTGTGAGCACGGTTGATGGCAAGTTGACCATTGTTGCTAACAACGACAAGATTGTTGTTACGGTTGTTGGTCACGACCTTACTGCGGAATACAATGGCAAGGAACAGGTTGTAAAGGGCTTTGATATCTCTTGCAGCAGTGAGGCTTATTCCCTGGACTATGTGGAATACACCGGTGATTCTGTTGTGACGGGACTCGACGCTGGCAAGTATGTTATGGGGCTTTCCGCAAAGAATTTCAAGAATACATCGCTCAACTATCCTAATGTAACTTTCAATATTACGGATGGCGTCTTGACGATCACCCCGAGAAAGCTGATTGTCTCGGCAAAGGCTGATTCGATTACGTATGGCGATGAAATCCCGACTGAATTTAAATGGTCTGCGGATAGCCTTCTGGAAGGCGATGAGCTGACTGGAATTCATGTGGCTCTTTATAATGGTATGCAAGTGGATGAAAATGGCGCGCTGAATGTTGACGCCAATGGTCGCCTTGCCGCTGGCAGGTATTTGCTGGATTTCGATCAGCGTAATCCTTCAAATAAGAATTATGTTGTAAGCAAATATGAAACGAGCTTCCTTACTGTGCTTAGGAAAGAGGCTGTGCTGGCCATTGCCGATACATTTAAGGTCTATAGCGAAGCTGATCCGGATACGTTTGCTTATGAGATTACGGGCCTTCTTGAAGGCGACAAGCTTACCGGAATTTATGTTGCTCGTGAATTGGGTGATACAGTGCGTCCTGCTGATAATTTGTATAGAATTTCTGCGTTGGTTGACGATAATCCCAATTACACCGTGGTCGTTAAACAGGGTTACTTTACGGTTAAACCCTATACGGGAAGAATTACAGTTGCCATTTATGGCGATGTCATCAAAGCTCTTTATACTGGTGAAGAGGTTACGGTGTCAAAGAGTTTCGATGTAAGCCCGATGCGAATTCCTGGTGAAGAATGGCTTGCTGATAGTATTGCCTACAAGAAAGAATTTGTGGCTTACAAGGGCGATCTGAATATGTCTGGCGTGGATATGGGAACCTACGCGATGGGCCTCCAGGCTTCCGATTTTGTCAATATTTCGCCGAACTTTGAGCGAGTCAACTTCATCGTTGCCTATGATGGCAAGTTGGTGATTACGGACGAGCCGATTTCGATTGCTGCTGTTAAGGGAATTAAGGCTTTTGAGGTTTCTTCCATGAATCGCCGTATTCAGATTAGCGGTTCCACGGTGGGTAAAGCTTATGCCGTTCTCGATATGCAGGGAAAGGTTATCAGCAGGGGCTTTGTCAAGACCCCGAATTTCGGAATTACAGTCCAGAATTCTGGTGTCTACATGGTGCGAATCGGTTCTTCAATACAGCGTGTTCGCGTGAAGTAGCCTTTGTTTTAAGAATTTATTGAAGAAAGCCTCGGATTTGTGTCCGAGGTTTTTTGTTTTGACAACATTTTTTGCTATTTTAGAATCATATGCGCAAGTATGTCCTTTTACCCTTGTTTTTAGGTCTGTCTCTCGCCCAGGTTTCTTTTGCTCAGGTGCGAGATCTTTTCGCTGAATTTGAAGAAGAGGCTAAGGCCCCGGCTTCTGTTCCGGCAAGTTCTGCTTCTGTTGCTCCTGCGGCTACTGCAGCACCTGCGACTCCGGCGGTCGCTCTGTCTAGCTCTGCAGCTAAGGCTCCGGCAAGCTCCGCTTCCAAAAAGTCTAAGGCGAAGTCTTCAAGTAGCAAGGCTGTTTCGAGTTCTTCTGCGATTCCGTCCAGTTCCTCGGAAGTCGTTGTGAGTTCGTCCGCTGTAGAGGTTAGCGTTTCTAGTTCATCGATGGCTGTCGTGGAGTCAAGTTCATCTGCGGCCGATGTTGCGCCAGTTGTTGCTGTAACGGACACCTCGGTACTGGATTCTGCGGCCCGTGATTCCTTGATGCGGGAAGCTGCCATTGCTGAAGCCGAAAAGATTCGTGCAAGAGTCGATTCTTCAAGGCGCGCTGATTCTATCGCCCAGGCTTTGTCCGCTGGTCTTACGAATGTGAGCAGCAGTTCCGTTGCTGCTTCTTCAAACAGCATGAGCCGTCGCGATCTTTTGGGACCGGTAAAGATTTCCAAGGTTCATGGGATTGATGAAATGAAGGGTCGTTACAAGAACCCGCGTAAGGCTTTGTTCCTTTCGCTCTTGGTCCCTGGCGTTGGACAGATGTATGTTGGCGGTTCTACGGCGACTTATGTTCGTGGTGGCGTTTACATGGCCTTGGAAGCGTTCTTGTGGACCGGCTGGGGATACTTCTCCGTCCATAAGTACAATCAGCAAGTTGATAAGTACAAGAAGTTTGCAAAGGAACATTATTCCATTGGTCGTTACGAAGCCGTAATGCGCAATCTCTATAGTGCAGAGGGTGGTGATGTGTATCGCCAGGAATTCAATAACCGCTACATGGGAACGCGTAAGTCGTTCTGTGAAGCCTTGTACGGTAATGCAAGCTACGGTGGCTGCTATCACGAAAATGTCCTTTTTGATAACGATTCCAAGCACTTGAGCAATTTCCCCAACCCAGATGCCAGCTCCGATAAGAAAAAAGCCAACTTGGGCACGGAAATGAAGAATTTCAAGGGAAACTTCGACAAGGAATCTGAAGTGTTCCAGTTGATTTCTGAAGGTGCGTATGTCCGTGGCTGGGATGATGTTAAGAATGGCGGAACTTTGGCCATCAACCTTAATCTTGAAGATCCGAATTCCGAAACGGTTTCGCTCGGTGAATCGGACAACTTGAAAAAGTATCGCTCCATGCGTAACAAGGCGAACGATTATGCCGACATGCAGGCGTGGTTCATTGGCGGCTTGATTTTGAACCATATTGCTTCTGCGGTAGATGCTGCCTTTACTGCTAATGCGCATAATAAGGTCCTCTACGAAGAAAAGGTTTCTTGGTACGATCGTCTGCGTTTCGATAGTGGTTTTTCGTTTGCGGATTCCTTCAGCTGGGAAGTTCGTGCAAATTGGGGATTCTAATGCGCTTCATTCTTGCCATACTGCTTGCGTCAGTCGCCGCTTTTTCGCAGATTGTAGTGAGTGTCGATGCAGATGTCTATAGGAACCGCGATAAGAACGTGTTCCTTGCTGTAGGTGCTTCGGCGCTTTTGCCTGGCATGGGCGAGTCTTATCTGGGTGAACAGAAAATGGTTCGTCCGTTTTTGTGGACAGACCTTGCTCTGTGGGTGGCTACAATTGGTTCTTATGTGGTGGGCGACCGCTATTTGTCGTCTGCTCATAATTATGCCGTCCGCCATGCAGGATTCAATGGCAACAAAAGTGTGTCCTTGTTGAACACTGTAAGCGCTTACCGCAGCCGTTCCGGCGTGTTTGGTCAGAATTCCTCGCCAGATATGAATGAAGATTATAATCAGGCGATGATCCGTTCGGGTAAAAAAGTCGATGAAGAATTCTCGAATGATGTCCAATGGGACTGGGGCAGTTCTGACAATCCAGAATCGTCCAGGCATATTGATGAATTTAAAAGTCGCATGCGTCATTATCGCGTGAGCCGTATTGTGTTCCAGGCTTCTGTGGGGGCGCTGATTTTGAACCGTGTGGTTTCCATGCTCGATGCAATACGCATTTACCGTGCAACCTCGGCCAAGTCGTTCTCTAGCAGGGTGCAGTTTGAACCAGAATTCTATGATGATGGCGCTGCACTTTACATGAACGTGAAGTTTTAAGATTGTCATTCCCGCCTCGGTGCGGGAATCTCCTTTTTATGCAACTCTTTAAGTAACTCAAGCATCTAAATCTGCGAAATTGAAAAGTCCTGGATTCTTCCACCTTCGGTGTCAGAATGACGGAATAAAATCAAACCACTTCTTACTGTCTACTTCCTACTTCTAACTGATTATGAAACACCTTCTTCTAATAGCTCTCTCTTCTCTCCTTCTTGTTGCTTGTGGTAGTAAAGGCGATTCCGCCAAGAGCGCTCCTGGTGGTAAAGGCAATGGCGGCAAAAAGGGTGGCGCTCAGAGAGTGCTGAATGTCGAAGGTTATGTGGCTGAGCTTGGGCTGCAGGGCAAGAATTTCCAGACGATGGCAACACTCGTGCCGAAGAACAGCGTCTCGCTTTCGGCGGCGACTTCTGGCCGCCTGGTAAGCCTCAAGGCAAAAGACGGCGCGATTGTCAAGAAGGGGACGCTCCTTGCAAAGATTGACGATTCTGAACTCCGAGCGCAGCTCAAGCAAGCGCAGTCGAACAAGATGCTTGCCGAGCAGAAGGAACAACGCGTTCGCAGCCTCTTTGAAAAGAATGGCGCGACCAAGCAGGATTTGGAATCGGCAGAAGCTTCTCTCAAGTCCGCTCAGGCAAGCGTAGAACTCATCCAGGCTCAACTTGCAAAGACCGAAGTCCGTGCGCCGTTTAGCGGTAAACTTGGTTTTGTCGATGTGTCCGTAGGCGCCTGGCTCAATTCCGGCACGCCGATTGCAGAACTCAGCGAAGTGGACCGCCTCAAGGCGAAGTTCTCGCTCCCGCAGCGCTATGCGTCCGTCATCAAGGTGGGCGACAAGATTTCTCTCAAGGATTCGGAACGCAACGTTGAAAAGTTTGGTGTTGTCTCTGCGCTCGATGCCGTGATTTCTGAAAGCAGCCGCACTCGCCGTGTGATGGTCGATGTCGATAATGCAAAGGGCGAACTTATTGCGGGTAGCTTTGTGAGCGTGAATGTCGCTATGGAAGCTAGCAACGTGCAGAGCTTTACGATCCCGTCCGAAGCGATGATTCTCGACAGGGAAGGCGCTTACGTGTTTGTGAGCCAGGGAGGCAAGGCTAAGATCAAGCATATCACGACGGGGCTTCGCACGCCGATGTCTGTGCAGGTGCTTTCGGGCCTTGATGTTGGTGATACGGTGATTGTTTCGGGTATTGTGAGCCTCCGTCCAGGTGCCGATGTCAAGATTAAGGGACTCCGCCATTCGATCAATTATGAGGTAGAGTAATGAGCGTAAGCCAGCTCTCCGTCCGTCGCCCAGTCCTCATGACAGTGATGGCGCTTGTCATCCTGTTGCTCGGATTTTTTGGGCTCAGCTCTCTCGGCATTCGTGAATACCCGAACGTCGACTATCCTTTGATTCAGGTGCGTACTTCTTACCCGGGTGCAAACGCTGCCGTGGTCGAAGCGGAAGTCACTGAAATCTTGGAAGCCTCCATCAACAGTGCATCGGGTATCAAGGCTTTGACCTCGACGAGCCGCGATGGTTTCTCTTACATCAGCATCGAATTTGAAACGGGCATGGACCTGGAAGCGGCTGCAAATGAAATCCGCGACCGCGTGAGCCGTGTGCGTCGCCGTTTGCCGGATGATGTCGATGAACCGACGGTCTACAAGTCCGATAGCGATAACGACCCGATTTTGATGGTGAGTCTTGTAAGCGATAGGCTTGACCCGATGGAAGTTTCGGAAATTGCGAACAACCATGTGAAGGAACGCTTGCAGACGATTAACGGCGTTTCGGAAGTGGCAATCTGGGGTGAAAAGCGCCCGGTGGTGCGCTTGTGGATTGACCCGGTGCGTATGCAGGCGCTTGGCGTCTCGGGGGCGCAAATGGCTGCTGCCTTGAAACAAGGCAACTTGGAACTCCCGTCTGGTTCTATCGAAGGTACTGAAACGACGCTTTCGATCCGTACGCTTGGCCGAGTTCTCGATCCGAAATCGTTTGGTAACATTGCGGTGAGAACGGCTGAGGATGGAACTGTAATCCGCATTTCTGATGTCGCGGATATCCATTACGAACCGAAGGATACGCGTACAGGTTTTAGACGTAACGGCAAGAATTCCATTACGCTAGCGCTCATGGCGCAGCCGGGCAGTAACCACGTCGAAATTGCAAACGAATTCTACAAGCGCGTCGAAGACATTCGTCGTGAAATCCCGGAAGGCGTGGAACTGCTTTACGGTCGCGATACTTCAATCAACATTCGCGCTTCCATCAAGGAAGTGGTGGAAACCATCTTTATTGCGTTTATTCTCGTGATTGCGATTATCTTTGCGTTCCTCCGCGAAGGCCGTACAACGTTTATCCCGATGGTCGTCGTGCCTGTATCCGTGATTGGTAGCTTCTTTGTGCTTTACCTCTGCGGGTTCAGTATCAACGTGCTTACGCTTTTGGCGATGGTCCTTGCAATTGGCCTTGTTGTGGATGATGCGATTGTGATTGTGGAAAACATTTACCACAAGATTGAAAGCGGCATGACGCCGAAACAGGCGGCGATTGCAGGGACAAACGAAATCTTTTTTGCGGTGATTGCAACGTCAGTCGTTTTGATGGCGGTGTTCATTCCGGTGCTTGCTCTGGGAGGTACGACGGGGCTTTTGTTCCGCGAATTTGTGGCAGTGATGATTGGAACGGTGTTTCTTTCGACGCTTTGCGCTTTGACACTTTCTCCGATGCTTTGTTCCAAATTCTTAAAACACCAGAAAAAAGGGCGTTTCTTTAAGCTCACGGAGCCGTTCTTTGACTGGCTGAACGGGATGTATTCCCGCTTGCTGGGCGGATTCCTCAAGTGGCGTTTGCTGTTGTTCCCGATTGTGGCGGTTCTCTTGTTTGGGGCGTACTTCTGCTTTAATAACATGAGTAGCGAAATGGCGCCGACTGAAGACTCGAACGCCGTGATGGTGAACATGAGCATGCCCGAAGGCGTGAACCTTGCAAGAACCAAACGCATGGCAGACGAGTTTGCTGATGAGGTGATTTCTATTCTCGATACGAACGAATATTCGGAATTCCAGGCGGGTGCTTGGAATGCGGGCAACTCGAGAATGCGCTTGTTCTTGAATGATGACAAGAAGGCTCGCCGTCCGCAGAGCGAAATTGCCCGTGCAATTCAGGTGCTCGGTAATGAATACCCGGATTTGCGTGTGATGGTGTTTGAACCGCAGAGCATCAGTACGCAGCGCGGTGGACTCCCGGTGCAGTTCGTGCTGCAGGCTCCGAACATCGAAGTGCTGCGAGACCTTGTTCCGAAATTCGAGGAAGCGGCAAGCAAGAGCTCTGTGTTTAGCGTGGTGAACAGCAACTTGCGCTTTACGAAGCCGGAACTCCACATCGAGATTTTACGCGATAAGGCTAATGAAGAAGGCGTGTCGGTGAACGATATTGCACAGGCGGTGCAGCTTGCGATTAGCGACCAGACTTATGGCGATTACTATAAGGACGGCCGTCAGTACGATATCATTGGCGCTGTCGGTTACCAGTACCGTGATACGCCGGAAAACCTCTCGATGCTCACGGTCAAGAACGGCAAGGGTGAGTTGGTGAGCTTGGACAACTTTATTACGTACAAGGAACAGTCCGCTTCTCCGTCGCTCCCGCGTTACAACCGCTTTAGCGCGGCAACCATCCAGGCGGGCCTTGTGCCGGGCAAGACGATTGGCGATGGCGTCGAAGAAATGCGCCGCATTGCAAAGACTTTGTTGAAGGATTACCCGAGCGTGAGCACGACCTTGAGCGGTTCGTCCAAGGAATTCGAAGAAAGCTCTTCGGGATTGTACGTGGTGTTCTTGCTTGCGCTTGCGCTTGTATTCCTGGTGCTTGCGGGGCAGTTCGAAAGTTTCCGTGCGCCGTTCGTGATTTTCTTTACGGTGCCGCTTGCTCTCTCGGGAGCCTTGGTGAGCCTGTTTGTTACGGGCCAGACGCTCAACATCTTTAGCGAAATTGCCTTGATTTTGTTGATCGCTCTTGTAACGAAGAACGGTATCTTGATTGTGGAATTTGCAAACCAGATTGCCGAGAATACGGGCTGCAGCAAGCTTGAGGCTGCTCGGATGGCGGCGGAACGCCGCTTCCGCCCAATTCTCATGACGAGCCTTTCGACGGTATTGGGCGCGGTACCGCTCATTTTGACCGGCACCCCGAGCCGCATTGCAATGGGTGTCGCGATTGTCGGCGGTCTCACATTTGCGACGTTCATGACGCTCTTTATTGTGCCTGCTGCATACAGCTTCTTCGCCGGGAAGGTCGAATCCGTCCGCACCGATGCAAGTAAAATGGCGTAGGGCTGTGGGCACGCACCTGCGGTGCTTTGAGCTATGGGCACGGACCTTGCGGTCCTTTGAGCTTAATGTAATAGAAAAACTCAAGGTTTTGCTGAATAATGCTATTAGAAAACGAGATCATGAGAAAAACTCATAGCTCATACCTCAAAGCGAAGCGTGCCGAAAGGCGCTATGCGCCGACCCCATGCCTACTTCACCAGCTGAAATACTTTCTCGTTTTCGCGGCTCATGCCATAGTGGGTGCGAAGTATTTCTTCCTTGTAGAGGGAATCGGTCTTTAATTTCTGAATGAGCTGTTCTCGATTCTCAAGAACTTTACCTAGAGAATCAATTTGTTTCTGGTAAAGTTCTATTTCCTTCGCAATTCTACGCTGTTCCGGAATGCTGTTCTTGCCGAACAGCAAATGGAAGACCAAGAACGCGAATGTAATCGCGGTGGCAATTCCAATAATAAGTCGTATGTGCAACTAATTATGCTCCGTTAAAATAGAATTGGAAGTTGTCTTTTGATGAAACCAGACCAGATATTTCTAGCTCCGTCAATATAGCTAAAAGTTCTGGTGCCTTAAAGTCAAATTCCTGTTGAAGTTCCGAAAATGTTTTGCGAAAACCGTTAAAACGCTTAAATACCTTTTGCGCCCCGCTTGAAAGTTCCACTCCGCATACATTCAGATCTTCGATATTCGCGCCTTCGATGAGCGGTATTCCTGCCACGGACCGTAGACTTTCGGGGATGAATACCGGCTTGGCGCGACCGCTGTCGAGGAGCGCGTTTGTGCCGCTGTAGAGTTCGCAGTCGAAGTTCCCGGGGCAGGCGAAAAGCTGTTTCCCATCGTCTAAACAGAATTGCGCAGTGAGGAGTGCCCCTCCTTTTTTACGGCTTTGCACGACGAGCGTTGATTGGCTGAGTCCGCTGATGATGCGGTTCCGGGCGATGAAGTTCCCTTTGTAGGCTGGTGTGTCGCCTTCGTATTCGCTTATTAGGGCGCCTCCGGCTTCGAGAATACGCCTCGCGAGAATGCTGCGTTCCCCCTCGATTTTGGCGTCTAGCCCTTGCGCCAGAACGGCTATCGTTGGAATGCCTGCATCGAGCGCTGTACGGTGGCAAAAGCTGTCTATGCCCTGTGCTAGCCCTGAAACGACGACGGCGTTTGTTCCTTTGAGCGATAAAACCAGACGGCGGCAAAGTTCTTCAGCGTTTGCGGACGGACGGCGTGTGCCGACCATGGCGATGCCGATTTTATCAGCGGTGGGGAGGGTTCCCTTGTAGAAGAGCTGTTTGGGGCAGTACTTGGAAGTTCGTAATGTGTGAGGGTAGTTCTCTAGTGTCAGCTCGTTGTATGTTTTCGTTTCCATAAAAGCTTGTGTTGATATAAGAAACGATAAAATTAAGAATCTAATAACGGTATTACTAATTTACAGAATTTGTCAAGAAAAAACAAGAGGCGCATTTACTTTCTATCTTTGTGTACATGAAATATTCGTTTAATGATCTCGTCGATATTATGGCTCGCCTTCGTTCGGAGAATGGCTGCCCGTGGGACCGCCAGCAGACCACTCATTCACTGCTGCCGTATCTGGTTGAAGAAAGTTGTGAATTTATCGATGCCGCACAGGATGGCGACAAGGAACACATGTGCGAGGAACTCGGCGATGTGCTGTTCCAAGTGATATTCCATTCTCAGGTGTGCAAGGAACAGGGTGACTTTACGATTGACGATGTCATTCAGGGCTTGTGCGAAAAGATGGTGCGCAGGCATCCGCATGTGTTTGGGGATGCTAAAGTGGATACGGCAAGTGACGTGAGCCGCCGCTGGGAACGCATCAAGGCGCAGGAAAAGAATAATTTAAAACATGCTGGCGAGTCTATTATGGACAAAGTCAGTAAGAGCATGCCCACGCTTGCGCGCTCGCAAGACATAATCCGGCGCGTGGCAAAAGTCGGTTTTGACTGGGGCGAGGCTGCTCCTGTGTTCGACAAGGCTCAAGAGGAATTTGCGGAATTCCGTGCCGAGATGGAAAAGGTTTCTTCTGAAAATGATAATGTAGATCGCCTGGAAGACGAATTTGGCGATATCATGTTTAGCCTTGTGAATGTGGCGCGCCATTGCGGTTTTAACGCGAATATAGCCTTGCAACGTGCAAACAACAAATTTGAAAAGCGCTTCCGCGAAGTGGAGCGCCGTGTTAAGGAACAGGGTAAAGAAATTAAGGATGTAGGGCTAGAGGGCTTGCAAAAGCTCTGGAAAGAAGCCAAGCTTAGTCGCTAGTTTGTCTATTGCCTTACAATTTTAATTGAATCTAGCAAATCGATGCGAAGAAGCCCGTCTACAGCAGAGATGTAGAACTTGTCGTAATTACAACCGTTGTTTTCGGCTTCAGTAGCGTCGAATTCCAATACATCATGGTAAGTTTTCTTGCCGATTTCCAGCGAATCGAGCATACGGACTGTGTAGCCGTCTGCATTTGTCATCTTGTTGCCTTTGAGATTCTTGAAAACGATTTCAGGACCGTATTGCCAGCTTTCATCGCGGAACTGCTCGATGCAGTATATGGTCATGTTCCCGCCGTTGCTGTTGCATTCGATTCTTGCGCCGACATGGATTTCGTTGAGGGACCCTTTTGCTTTGAAATCGAAATTCTCGTTTTTGTGACTGTATAGACGTTGTTTGTAATTATCCTCGATTCCGATATTGTCTATGACATCAATCGAGTCGTTCCATTCCTGTTCTTTCTGAACAAGCTTTCCGAAATCTCCGCCGACATAATCATCGTCCATGCTTAACCCGCATGAAGTTAATAGGAATGAGCCTGCAATAAGAGCTAGTACATTCTGCTGAATCTTATTCATTGTCGCCTCCTTCCTTGATGGTGAAATATTCGTCATCTGAGATTTCAAGTTTCAGGATCCCTTTCTTTTTTGAAAAATAGAGACGTGATTTGTCGTCATTTTTAACGACGAGAACGCTATCGTAAGTTACGCCGTTGAATGTAATTGTGTCTAGCGTTGCAATATCATCTTCGTCCAGTATATGCCTTTCCTCTAGTTCTACGTAAAAAGAGGTTTCGCTGTTACGGACCATCATTGGAGTCGTGTATTCGCTTCCGTAAAAATTGATTTCGACGTTTATGATAGGGTAGGTTGAAGAAAGGATAACCGAGCGATTTTCTTCAACACCGTCTACACAAAAATCCCTCAGTTTTTTTGTGTAGATCGAATCTTGCGCAACGGTTAAATCGAATTCGAAACCGTTGGAATGAACGTAATGGGTGGTCTTGCCTTTTTTGAAATTCCCGACGGTTTTCTGGATTTCTGCGAGCTTGTTATCTGGATGAGCGACATCGTTACAGGAATCTGTACAGCCATATAGCGCGGTAAGTGCAAGGGCGAATAGTGCGAATAAAGATGTTGTTTTTTTCATAAATGAATTCCTTGCTTTCTTGATGTTTCCGTTATATTGTATGAAGAACTTAATTCTAAGATACAAAAAATAAATTCCATAATCCAATCTGGAATGTTCTTTTTGGGAATTTTATTTTCTTAGAAATTTTATCCGCACTCTCAATTCGTGTACTATATTATTCTTGTGGCACAAGTAAATTCTGGTTCTGAGACGGGATGCCGGATCGAATCGCGGAGTAGAACTTACTAGTGTTACGTTTATAAGAGAGTCCCGTGAGAGCATTGCGGGACTCTTCTTTTATGCGAATTACTGTGTGTGTGTTAACCCCAAACAAAAAGACCTGCAACTTCCGTTGCAGGCCTTTTAAACTTTCGAGAAGTTCTAGGGGTTGGTCGTGAGCGATAAAAAAGCCCCCGGTATTAATGATGTGAACCCCGAAAGTTGGACACAACTTTCGGGGTTTTCATGTATAAGAAACACACAGAAGAAGAGTGGGCAAGAGCCTTGGAAATGTTCCAAGAGGGATTTGGCCCTACCATTATAT
>JAEEGJ010021111.1_pt1 | contig 14064 bp, 12 predicted proteins | sample 8958761 | NCBI WGS metagenome assembly JAEEGJ01 (sample SAMN16246546, study PRJNA631951) | gut metagenome | biome: gut microbiome; feature: rumen; material: RS-attached | host: Bos | place: Iran: Karaj | collected 2018-10 | reverse complement strand
ATTCATGGACGGCGCACGGCCGCTACCCGACCAACACCCCCGGCTGGTGGGGCGGGGCGCATCCCTTTACGCTGCTCGACTGGTCCGTCGTGCACAACGGCGAGATATCCTCCTATGACGCCAACCGCCGCTTCATTGAGATGTTCGGCTATAAATGCACGCTCCAGACCGACACCGAGGTCATTACATATATATTGGATTACCTCGTCCGCGTGCAGGGGCTGACCCTGCAGGAGGCGGCCGGCGTCATCGCGGCTCCCTTCTGGAACACGATAGAGAGCGAGAAGGACCCGGAGACGCGCGAAAGGCTCACGTTCCTTCGCAAGGTCTTCCCCAGCCTGCTGATAACGGGTCCGTTTTCCATCGTCCTCGGCTTTACGGGCGGGCTGATGGCCCTCAACGACAGGCTCAAGCTCCGCTCCATGGTCGTCGGCGAAAAGGACGACAGAGTCTTCATTGCGAGCGAGGAGGCCGCCATACGCACGATGGAGCCGGAGGCCGAGAACATCTGGGCCCCGGCGGGCGGAGAGCCCGTCATAGTCAAGGTGAAGGAGGGTGCTTACTGATGGCCGTGGATTTCATCTATCCGGAATTTGAAGTCGTCAGAAACGAAAACCGCTGCATCGCCTGCCGCGTCTGCGAGAGGCAGTGCGCCAACGAGGTGCATCGCTACAGCGAGGAGCGCGGCGTCATGATGAGCGACGAATCAAAGTGCGTCGACTGCCAGCGCTGCGTCTCGCTCTGCCCGACGCGGGCCCTGAAGATAGTCAAGAGCGAGTGCACGCTCCGCGAGAACGCGAACTGGGATCACGACACCATAACGGAGATATACAAGCAGGCAGGCAGCGGCGGAGTGCTGCTGTCCTCCATGGGAAACCCCAAGCCTCTCCCCGTCTACTGGGACAGGCTGCTCATAAACGCGTCGCAGGTCACCAACCCCTCCATAGACCCGCTGCGCGAGCCCATGGAGACGCGCGTCTCTCTCGGAAAAAAGCCGGACAGGATCCGCAGGGATGACGACGGCAGGCTCGTCTGCGAGCTCCCTCCGCAGATAGAGCTCTCGATGCCGGTCATGTTCTCGGCCATGAGCTACGGCTCCATAAGCTACAACGCCCACGCCTCCCTCGCCCGCGCCGCGACGGAGCTCGGCATCCTCTACAATACCGGCGAGGGCGGCCTGCACGAGGATTTCTACAAATACGGCGCGAACACCGTCGTCCAGGTCGCAAGCGGGCGCTTCGGCGTCCATGAGGACTATCTGGAGGCCGGCGCGGCCATCGAGATAAAGATGGGGCAGGGCGCGAAGCCCGGCATAGGCGGGCATCTGCCCGGGGCGAAAATAGTCGGCGACGTATCGAGGACGCGCATGATCCCCGAGGGGTCCGACGCCATCTCCCCCGCCCCGCATCACGACATTTACTCCATAGAGGATCTGCGCCAGCTCGTATACTCCCTCAAGGAGGCGACGGAATACCGCAAGCCCGTCATAGTCAAGGTCGCGGCCGTGCACAACATAGCCGCCATAGCCAGCGGCATCGCGCGCAGCGGCGCGGACATCATCGCAATAGACGGCTTCCGCGGAGGCACGGGCGCCGCGCCGACCCGCATCAGGGACAACGTCGGCATCCCCATAGAGCTCGCGCTCGCCTCCGTCGATCAGCGGCTGCGCGACGAGGGCATACGCAACAGCGTCTCGCTCGTCGCGGGAGGCTCGATACGCAGCGCGGCGGACGTCGTCAAGGCCGTAGCTCTCGGAGCGGACGCCTGCTACATAGCCACGGCGGCCCTGCTCGCGCTCGGCTGCCATCTCTGCAGGACCTGCCAGACGGGCCGCTGCAACTGGGGCATAGCCACACAGCGCCCGGACCTCGTAAAGAGGCTCAATCCCGAGCTCGGCAGCGAGCGGCTCATCAACCTCATGACCGCCTGGAAGCGCGAGATAATGGAACTCATGGGCGGCATGGGCATCAACTCCATAGAGGCTCTGCGCGGCAATCGCCTCATGCTCAGAGGCGTGGGGCTGAACGAAACGGAGCTTCGCATACTGGGCGTCGCCCACGCGGGGGAATGAACATGAAAAGAGTCTACGTCAACGAAGAATGGTGCCTCGGCTGTCATCTGTGCGAATATAACTGCGCATTCGCCAATTCGGGGCTCAGCGACATGGCGCTCGCCCTCAAGGGCAAGCCGATCTATCCCCGCATCCATATCGAGGGGGACGAGAAGATATCCTACGCCGTCTCCTGCCGCCACTGCGAGGACCCGATGTGCGTCAGAAGCTGCATAGCCGGCGCGATCTCAAAGCAGGACGGCGTCGTCCGCATCGACAGAGACAGATGCGTGGGCTGCTTCACCTGCGTGCTCGTCTGCCCCTACGGCGCGCTCGCCCCGGGCGAGTCCGGCGCCATGCTCAAATGCGAGCTCTGCCTGCAGAACGCCTCCGGCGAGCCCGCCTGCGTCAGGGGCTGCCCGAACAAAGCCATAGTCTATGAGGAAAGGGGCGAGGCCGAATGAAGCGCTACGTCATAATAGGCAACTGCATCGCAGCGGCGGGCTGCGTCGAGGGCATACGCAGCGTCGACCCCGACGGCGCGATAACCGTCGTCTCCGAGGAGACGCATCCCGCCTACTGCCGCCCGCTCATCTCCTATTTCCTCGAGGGCAGGGCGAGCCTCGACAGGATCTCCTACCGCGCGCCGGATTTTTATGACCGCGCGGGCTGCACCGTCCTCTACGGGCGCAGAGCCGTCGCCGTAAGGCCGGAGGAGAAGGCCGTCGAGCTCGACGACGGGACGTCTCTCCCCTACGACGCGCTCTGCGTCGCGACGGGGTCGTCGCCCTTCGTTCCCTCGATGGAGGGGCTCGAAAACGTCAGAAGCAAATATTCCTTTATGACGCTCGACGACGCGATCGCGCTGGACAAGGCCGTCGCGCCGGAGTCCCGCGTATTCGTCGTCGGAGCGGGCATGATAGGCCTCAAGTGCGCCGAGGGGCTGCTCGGGCGAGCCGCGTCTGTCACGGTCTGCGATCTCGCCGACCGCGTCCTTTCGAGCGTGCTCGACTTTGAGTGCGCGGCCCTCGTGCAGCGGCGGCTGGAGGAGCACGGCATGCGCTTTTATCTCGGCGACAGCGTGCTGCGCTTCGAGCCTGACACGGCGTACCTCAAAAGCGGCGCCGTCGTCGGCTTCGACGTGCTCGTGCTCGCCGTCGGCATCAGACCCAACGTCTCCCTCGTCAAAGACGCGGGCGGCGAGGTCGGCCGCGGCATCGTCGTCGACGAGATGATGCGCACCTCCCTGCCGGGAGTTTTCGCCGCCGGAGACTGCGCGCAGAGCTTCGACGTCTCCTCCGGGGAGAGCAGGGTCCTCGCGATACTGCCCAACGCCTATATGCAGGGGCACGCCGCGGGCGTCAACATGGCGGGCGGCCGAGAAGTCTTCGACAAGGGCATAGTCATGAACTCCATCGGCTTTTTCGGCATGCACGCGATGACGGCGGGCTCCTACGACGGAGAGGTATACGAGGAGAAGACCGAAAGCTCCGTAAAGCGCCTTTATACGAAGGACGGGCTGCTCAAGGGGTTCATGCTCGTCGGCTGCGACGAGCGCGCGGGCATCTATACTTCCATGATCCGCGAAAGGATGCCGCTCGACTCCGTCGACTTCGGACTTATGAAGCGCGGCGCGACGACGGCGGGATATTGCAAGGAAAAACGTGGAAAAATGTTCGGAGGTGTTGTATAATGACGTTTATAAACGCCGAAGGGCTCGATCACCGCGCCCTCAACGACGCGATCAGGGGCGTCGAGGGCGACTGCACCATAGAAGGCTGCTGCGGGCAGCGCTTCATCGCCGCCGGCATGTCCGGCAGAGACCTCACCGTCAGAGGCGTTCCCGGCAACGCGCTCGCAGCCTATCTCAACGGCGGGACGATAACCGTCCTCGGCAGCGCGCAGGACGCCGTCGGCGATACGATGAACGCCGGGACGATAATCGTGCACGGCAGCATCGGCGACGCCGCCGGCTACGCCATGCGCGGCGGGAAGATCTTCGTCCGCGGCGACGCGGGCTACCGGGCGGGCATACACATGAAGGAGTATAAGGACAAGGTCCCCGTCATGGTCATCGGAGGCAGAGCAGGGAGCTTTCTCGGCGAATACCAGGCCGGCGGGAAGATAATCGTCCTCAATCTCGACGCGCCGGAAAAAAAGGCCGTCGGCTTCTTCCCCGCGACCGGGATGCACGGGGGAAAGATGTTCATCCGCTCGCTCTGCGAGGAGGTCGTCTTCCCCGAGCAGGTCACGGCCAGGCCGGCCGGTGACGACGATATGCGCGAAGTGCGCGCGGACATAGAGGAATACTGCGCCGTTTTCGGGCTCGACGCGGGAGAGGTGCTCTCGGCTCCCTTCACGGTCGTTACGCCCGACAGCAGGAACCCGTATATGCAGATGTACGTGCCGAATTAACCCTATCAGGAGGTTGCCATGAAATATTCAAAGGATGAGGTCATACAGTACGCGCAGGAGGAGGACGTAAAGTTCATACGTCTTACCTTCTGCGACGTTTTCGGTAAGCAGAAGAATATCGCGATCATGCCGGACGAGCTGCCCCGCGCCTTTGAGTACGGCATCTCGTTCGACGCCTCCGCGATAGCCGGCTTCGGCGACGAGACTCACAGCGACCTGCTGCTCCATCCGGAGCCGGAGACGCTCATGCCGCTGCCGTGGCGGCCGGAGCACGGGCGCGTCGTCCAGATGTTCTCGGAGATAACCTATCCCGACGGCAGGCTCTTTGAATGCGATACGCGGAGCCTGCTGAAGAAGGCCGCCGCGGAGGCGCTCAGGGCGGGATACGAGTTCACCTTCGGCGCGGAGCAGGAATTCTATCTCTTCCGGCTAGGCGAGGACGGGAAGCCGACCTCCGTCCCCTGCGACGAGGCGGGGTACATGGACATAGCCCCGGAGGACCGGGGGGAGAACGTCCGCCGAGAGATATGCCTGACGCTGGAGCAGATGGGCATACGCCCGGAGAGTTCCCACCATGAGGAGGGCCCCGGCCAGAACGAGATAGATTTCAGATATGCCGACGCCCTGACAGCCGCGGACAACGCGCTGACCTTCCAGCGCGTCGTCAAGACCGTCGCCCACAGGAACGGTCTGGCCGCCGATTTCTCGCCCAAGCCTCTCGATGGTCTGCCGGGAAACGGCTTTCATATCAACATGTCCGTGCGGCCTTTCGACGGCGAGGCCGTCTTCTCCCGCATGATAGCGGGCGTCCTCAGGCACGCCGCGGCGATGACCGCCTTCCTCGATCCCTCCGAGGCTTCCTATAAGCGTCTGGGCGATCACAAGGCTCCGCGCTTCGTCTCCTGGTCGCACGAAAACCGCTCTCAGCTCATACGCATCCCTGCCGCCGTCGGCGAATACCGCCGCGCGGAGCTGCGCTCTCCGGATCCGACCGCGAACCCCTATCTCGCGTTCGCCCTGCTCATCCACGCCGCGCTTTCCGGCATAAAGGACGGTCTGACGCTCTGCGAGCCCGCCGATCTCAACCTGTATACGGCGGATGAAGCAGCCCTCGCCGACCTCGAAAAGCTGCCGGGGAGCCTGCGCGAGGCCTGCGTTCTCGCCGCCTCCGACGGATTCATAAGGGCGCATATCCCCGCCGAGATACTCGCCATCTACTGCGGCAGATAACTTTTCCCGCAAATCACGCTGAAAGGAGCCGCGTATGAGCCTGAAGGAGCGGAGTTACAGCGTTCTCGTCGTATCCGCCGCAGAAAAACTGAATACCGCTCTGGCAGAGATGCTGGCCGAGTCGCGCTGCGATCCGGTCCGCTTCGCGGCAAGCGTCAGCGCCGGCAAGCGCGCCTGGAACGAGCGCGGCTACGACTTCGTCATCGTCAATTCTCCCCTGCCCGACGACGACGGCACGCGCTTCGCGATAGACGTAGGGAGCTCGAAGGGCGCGGTGGTGCTCCTCCTCGTGCGCGCGGAGCTGCACGACGATATACGCGGCAGGGTCGTCGAGCACGGCGTGTTCACTCTGCCCAAGCCTCTCTCCCGCCCGCTGCTGGCGCTGGCTCTCGGCTGGATGGCGAGCGCGAGGGAGCGCTTGCGCAAGCTGGAAAAGAAAACGCTCTCTTTTGAGGAGAAGATGGAGGAGATCCGCATCGTCAACAGAGCCAAATGGCTGCTGATATCGGAACTCAAAATGGACGAGCCTCAGGCGCACCGCTATATCGAAAAGCAGGCCATGGACCGCTGCATACCGAAAAAAGAGGTCGCGGAGGACATCATCAGGACTTACTCATAAAAAACCGCCCGCGGCGCAAAATGCGCCGCGGGCTTTCGCTTTATTCAGCCTTTGTTGATGTTCAGGTCGGCGGAGGTCATCGGCCGCCTGAAGGGGCTGACGCCGGAATTGAGGATCGCGAGCGTCCCCTCCTCGTCGGCGACGTAGTAGGACGCGCCGCCTATCATGGCGCCGGAGCCGGGTATCGTCGCGCTCTCGGCGTCGCCCGTGCCGCACCGCGCGAGCGCGAGGGCGAGCCATAAAAGCTCGCGCGTATCGAGGTCGGTCACGACCTTTTCCTTTATCAGCGAGCGCAGCGCGGGCAGTTTCGAGACATTTTTGATTTTCATCCACTGCGAGAGCGCCGCGGAGATAAAGTCGCGCTGGACGCCGACGCGGGTGATGTCCGCCATGGCGTAGCCGGAGCGGAAGCGCACGAGGCCCATCGCCTCGCGGCCGTCGAGCCGCTGCGGGCCCGCCTTGAGGTCTATGAGCAGGTCCTGCGTCGGGTCGTAGTAATACATGTCCTGCGGGACGTCGAATTCGACGCCGCCCATGAGGTCGACGGCCTCGATGAAGCCTTCCAGCTCGACGACGGCGTACCCGTCCGGGCGGAAGCCGATTATGTCCGTCAGGTGCTTGATGACGCCCTCCATGCCCTCTGCCCCGCCGCCGTATACGCCGTAGGCGCTGTTGAGCTTGGGGACGTTCCACGTCCCGTGGGTCAGCGTGTCGCGCGGGATGCTCGTCATGCGGAGGACTCCCGCCTTCGCGTCGACGGTCAGGAGCATCATGGTATCCGTCCGCAGACCGCCCTCGTCCGTGCCCGCTATGAGGACCGTCGAGACGAGGGGCCGCCTCCCGGCGGGGAGCTCCGTCTTCGGCTGCTTTGCATAGACGAGCACGGCCGCGGCGAGCAGCGCGATTACGATGACGAGCGTCAGCAGGAAGCGCAGAAAGCCGTGTTTCCGCCGCCGGGGCGGCTCATATTCCGGCTCGTACTCGAGGGATTCGGGGTCGTCGAGGTAGTATTTAGTCTCCAGATCGTCTTTCATCGTCTTTGGTATCGAAGTACACCGCCGGCATGCGGAGCTTGTGCAGGCTGGCCGCGTGCCGGGCGTCTATTTTCGCCTTGTCCTCTGCATTCGCCTCGCCGGTCAGGATGTATTTATCTATCGCGGCGTAGGTTATGCCCATGTCGGTCTCGTCCGTCTGGCCCTCGTAGAGGCCGGCGGAAGGGGCCTTCTTTATTATGCTCTCCGGCGCGCCGAGGTATTCGAGCATGCCGTACACCTCGCCGACGGTCAGGTCGGCGATGGGGTTGAAGTCGCAGGCGCCGTCGCCCCACTTGGTAAAGTAGCCGACGAAGCGCTCGCTGCGGTTGCCCGTCCCCGCGACAAGGAGGTTTTCCGAGGCTGCGACGCCGTAGAGCACCATCATGCGCAGGCGCGGCGCGATGTTTATCTCCGCCCCTTTGGTAAGGCGGATGGTCACGCAGTCGACCATCTGCTGGGCGAGGTCGCGGAGCATGGTGAGGTCGGCGTAGCGCACCTCGATATGGTACTTCTGCGAGACGAGCCCGGCGTCGCGCTCGTCGGCGTCCATGCCGGCCATGTACCCGGCGGGCATGACTATGCCGACGGTCTTCTCGCAGGCCATCTTGCAGAGGATGCCTACGAGGGCGCTGTCCTTGCCGCCGGAGTTGCCGTAGACTATGCCGTCGGCATGGGCCTCGGCGACCTTGTTTCTGATGAATTCAACGCGGGCTGCGACTTCCCGCTCCCAGTTTCTTTCCATTATATTATCCTCCGTTTTCACGTTAGATCTGGTTGAAGCGGCGAACGCCGCCCTTGAAAAGCCATATTAGAAGTATCACCGACGCGATCAGCAGCGCTCCCGCGACGATCGGCGCGCCTATGGGCCCCAGGGCCATGGAAACGATCATCGGGATAAGGGTCACGGACATGCCGACTATCATCGTGACCGTCACGGATGCGCTCTGCTTGACGACGGCGGCCTCGGTCTTCCATTCGAGCTTCGGCATGCGCAGATTGAACATCAGCCCCATGAGGGACATGAAGAGGCAGTAGACCAGCGGCAGGACGTAGAGCATGGCGCGGGAGAGCGCGTCCATCGGAAGGGCGAGCTGCAGCACCGTCACGGAGACGACGATCACCGCCGCCTCGACGAGCAGCGCGAGCAGCAGCTTAGCCGCGAGGACCTTCTTCGCGGAGACGGGCATCGAGCGGATTATCCAGAAGCGCGGGCCCTCGATGGATATCGTCACGGCGGTTATCGGGCACATGGAGATAAACAGCGCAAGGAGGTAGGGCAGCATGCTCCAGAGGAAGCGCCCGCCCTCGAGCATCATGCGGCTGTCGAGGATCTTCCTGCGGAAGACGGCGACCGCGACCGCGCCGATGAGCATTATGAGCAGCGAAAAGCCGGTATTGAAGAGGTACATCGGGGAGCCGAAATAGAGCCTCGCCTCGCGGTTGAAGAGCGCGGAAAAGACGCTGCGGGTCTTCTCCGGCCTGTACCCCTTCGCCGTGCCGCCCGCGTCGGAGCGCGCAAGGACGAAGGGCATGAGCTTCGACGCGAAAAGCACCAGCAGCGCGGCGAGCGCGGCGCTGACGACGACAAACGCCTCGAGCTTGAGAGGCTCGCCCGTGAGTCCGTCTGAGAAAAGGCGCACCGTCGGAAAGAAGCTGCGCACGGAGGCCATGACGTCGTCGAGTCTCGCGAGGGCGGCCTCGCTGAGCTGGCCGCCGCCGGCCGTAAAGCCCGTGCTCATGGAGACGGCCATGATGGCCAGCGCGAACACGGCGAGGACGACGTAGCGCAGGACCTTCGCGCCCTTGAAGCCCGAAAGCAGCGCCGAGAGCCCCGTCCCGACCACGGCGCCGACGACGGCGGGCACGCAGGCGGAAAACAGGCAGCCCACTACGGCGCAGAGGATGAAATAAGGCGTTATCTCGACGTGCCGCCCGAAGGCGACGAACATCGGGAGCATCAGCATCAGCGTGAACATGCCCTCATAGATGAGCAGGATCAGCACGCGCGAGCCGACGAGCGTCACCCGCTTTATGGGCATGGCGGTGAGCATCTCGCGGTCCCTGTATGAAAAGAGGATGTCGCGCGCGGAAAAGAGCGTCGAGAGGATGACGAGCGCGCTCGCGGCCGTCATGAAGAGCTCGGCCATGCGTGCCAGCGAGCCCTGCTCGGAAAGCTGCGCCGCCATGGAGTTGGCGAAGGAATAGACCATCACGAAGACGTATATCCCTACGGCGAGCAGGCCGAGCAGGCGCAGCTTCGCCTTTTTGTCCCCGGTCCCGAGCTTGAGCTGCTCGAGCCAGTATATGCCCGCAAGCTTAAGCATCATGATCGGTCAGCTCCAGAAATACGTGTTCGAGGCTCTCGTTGCCGCGGATCTCGTCCATGGTCCCCTCGGCGACGAGCCTTCCGTCCTTGATGATGGCGACGCGGTCGCAGAGCTTCTCGGCGGTGTCGAGAACGTGGGTCGAGAAGAATATGGCGCAGCCGTCGGCCGTCATCTCGTGCATTATCTCCTTGAGAGTGAACGCCGCCTTCGGATCGAGCCCGACGAAGGGCTCGTCGAGCACGAGCAGGCGCGGGGCGTGTATCAGCGCGGAGATGAGGACGAGCTTTTGCTTCATGCCGTGGGAATAGGTGCTCACGGCGTTGCCGAGGCGGGAGGTTATCTCGAAAAGGTCGCCGTAGCGCGTTATGCGCTCGCGCCGCTCGGCGGCGCCGACGCCGTAGACGTCGGCCACGAAGTTGAGAAAGCGCGTCCCGGTCATGTTGTCATAGGTCTCGGGGCTGTCGGGGATGTATGCCATGAGGCGCTTGGCGGCCTCCGGCTCGGCGGTTATGGACTTGCCGCCTATGAGTATCTCGCCGGAATCGAAGCTCTGCGCGCCGACGACGGAGCGTATCGTCGTCGTCTTTCCAGCGCCGTTATGGCCTATGAAGCCGTATATGACGCCGGGCTCGACGTGGAGCGACAGGCCGTCGACGGCCTTGCGGCCGCCCTTATAGGTCTTTGAAAAGTCTTTTATGACAAGCATCGTCATTCTCCTTTTAAGGCTTTCTTGTCCCGTTGATTGTAGCACCGGCGCGGGAGATTTACAACCTCTGCCGCGCCGCAGGGCAAATTATTTTGACAATATCCGCCGCATCCTTTATAATCCAGAATAAGTATTTCTGTCGGAGGACGAAGCAAATGACTACTAATCTCTGGGATTCCGGCGTATGGAACTTTATTATCGTCCTTACGGTCCTGCTGATCGGAATGATGGCCGCCAACGTGCTCAGGCGCGTTATCCCCCCGCTGCGGCGCTCGATGATACCGAGTTCCGTCCTCGGCGGCTTCCTCGTTCTGATAGCGGGCTTTATTTATAAAAAGATAACGGGCAATCCGATGCTCGACGTCAGGACCCTCGAGGCCCTGACCTACCACGGGCTCGGCCTCGGCTTCGTCGCGATGAGCCTCAAGACGACCGAGCGCGAGAAGGACCCGCACAGGCAGCGCGACATCTTCAATTCCGGCCTCACGACCGTCGCGGGATATCTGCTGCAGGGCATAGCCGGCCTCGCGATAACGATAGGCTTCTCCTACGCGCTCGGCAGCTTCCCCGCCGCCGGCCTCCTGCTCCCGATGGGCTACGGGCAGGGCCCCGGCCAGGCCTACAACTGGGGCCATACCTATGAGGCTACCTACGGCTTTGCCAACGGGACGAGCTTCGGCCTGACCGTCGCGGCCGTCGGCTTCATCGCCGCGAGCGTGGGCGGCATCATCTTCCTCAACGTCCTGCGCAGGCGCGGCCGCTTCTCCGGCGAGACCGGCTCGGACTACAATGAGACGCACCTCACCGCCCAGCACATCACCGGCAACGGCGAGATCCCCCTCTCCGAATCCATGGATAAGCTCACCGTCCAGATCGCGCTCGCCTTCATCGCCTACATAGCCGCCTACGCCTTCATGGCGGGCGTCAACGCCGTCATCGAGACGGGCGTGCTCGGCAACTTCGGCTACAATACCGTCCGCCCGCTCATCTGGGGCTTCAACTTCCTCTTCGGCACGATCTTCGCCATAGTCCTCAAGGCGATACTGCGCGGGCTGAAGAAGGCCAACGTCATCAAGCGCGAATACACCAACAACTTCATGCAGTCGCGCATAGCGGGCTTCATGTTCGACATGATGGTCGTCGCCTCCATCGCGGCGATAGACCTGCGCGCCTTCACGATCAGGGAATTCATCGTCCCCCTCTCCGTCGTCTGCGTCGCGGGCGCCGTCGTGACCTACTTCCTGCTCCGCTTCACCTGCAAGCGTCTCTTCCCGGACTATGAGGACGAGCAGTGGCTGGCGATGTACGGCATGCTGACCGGCACGGCCAGCACGGGCGTCATCCTCCTGCGCGAGCGCGACCCGAACTTCGAGACCCCCGCCGCGAACAACCTCGTCTATCAGCAGCTCTGGGCGATAGTCTTCGGCTTCCCGATGCTCCTGCTGCTCGCCGTCGCGCCGAAGGGCATAACGAAATCGTGGATAACCCTCGGCCTTCTCGTCGTGCTTTTCATCGTCATCGAGATCATCTCCTTCCGCTCGCTGATATTCAGGCGCCGCAAAAAATCGGACAAGGCGGACAAATAATATATATAATGAAAGGGACCGGCCGGCGCCGGTCCCTTTTTTTATGAAAAACATCCTATCGGGACCGATTCTGTGGTATAATACGGGCAAGTTCTTCAACGGAGGCGCCGCCATGCTTATATGCGGATTTCAAAAGCTGACTCTTCTCGACTGGCCGGGCAAGGTCGCCTGCACGGTCTTTACCGGCGGGTGCAACCTGCGCTGCCCATACTGCCACAACGCGGGGCTCGTCCTGCGCCCCGCCGAGCAGCCCGTCATCGACCCGGAGGAGGTCTACGCGCTGCTTGAAAAGAGGCGCGGCATGATAGAGGGCGTCTGCGTGACGGGCGGCGAGCCGCTCCTGCAGCCGGACCTCGCCGACTTCATACGCGGCCTGCGCGAGCGCGGCGCGCTCGTCAAGCTCGACACCAACGGCTGCATGCCCGACAGGCTGGCGGCGCTCATGGACGCGGGGCTTCTCGACTACGTCGCCATGGATATAAAGGGCGCGCCGGAAAAGTATCCGGAGCTGACGGGCGTCCCCGGGCTCGACTTCGCGCCGGTGGAGCGCTCGGTCCGCCTGCTCATGGGCGGCGCCGTCCCCTACGAATTCAGGACGACCGTCTCCCCCGACACGCACGCGCCGGAGGACTTTCACGCCATAGGCCGCCTGACGCGGGGCGCGCGCGCCTTCTTCATACAGGGCTACAAGGATTCGGGCGATACGGTAGGGGCTCCCATGGCCTCCCCGACGCCGGCCGAGGCGCGCGAAATGCTTGATATTCTGCGGCTTTACGTCCCCTCGGCGGAGCTGCGCGGGATAGACTGAAATAGTTAATATAACTATATATTGTGGTTTGTATCCAATTTGTCATCAATATTTTGCGATATTCTATTGACATAATATTATGCCTATGCTAATCTATGTGTGCTCTCGGGGGCGGAATGCGCCTTCCGGGCGCACACATCGTCTTTTATAATATATTTTATGATAAAAGGGCCGAGGAGCCCGGAGGGAACGCTATGTACAGAACCATAAAAAGAGACGGCAAGGTCGTCGATTTCGAGATCTCCAAGATCGGAGCCGCCATCCAGAAGGCGTTTGACGCGACCGAGACCAACTATACGCAGGACATCATCGATTTTCTCGCCCTGAAGGTCACGGCCGACTTCCAGAAGAAAATAAAGGACGAGCTCATCGCCGTCGAGGACATCCAGGACAGCGTCGAGCATGTTCTCGGCGAGGCGGGCTACGGCGACGTCGCCAAGGCCTACATCCTCTACCGCAAGCAGCATGAGAACCTGCGCAACATCGACGAGACCGTCCTCGACTATAAGAAGACCGTCGACAACTACCTCAAGATCAACGACTGGCGCGTCAAGGAGAACTCCACCGTCACCTACTCCGTCGGCGGACTCATCCTCTCCAACTCCGGCGCCATCACCGCCAACTACTGGCTCAGCGAGATATACGACGAGGAGATCGCCCGCGCCCACTCCAGCGCGGCCATGCACCTGCACGACCTCTCCATGCTGACCGGCTACTGCGCGGGCTGGAGCCTCAAGCAGCTCATCCAGGAGGGCCTCGGCGGCATCCCCGGCAAGATCACCTCCTCCCCCGCCGGCCACCTGAGCACCCTCTGCAACCAGATGGTCAACTTCCTCGGCATCATGCAGAACGAATGGGCCGGCGCGCAGGCCTTCTCCAGCTTCGACACCTACCTCGCCCCCTTCGTCAAGATCGACAACCTCTCCTACAAAGAGGTCAAGCAGTGCATCCAGAGCTTCGTCTACGGCGTCAACACCCCGTCGCGCTGGGGCACGCAGGCTCCCTTCTCCAACATCACCCTCGACTGGACCGTCCCGGCCGACCTGGCCGAGCTGCCCTGCATAGTCGGCGGCAAGGAGATGGACTTCTGCTACAAGGACTGCAAGCCCGAGATGGACATGGTCAACAAGGCCTTCATCGAGATAATGATCGAGGGCGACGCCAACGGCCGCGGCTTCCAGTACCCCATCCCCACCTATTCGATCACCCGCGACTTCGACTGGTCCGAGACGGAGAACAACAAGCTCCTTTTCGAGCTGACCTCCAAGTACGGCACCCCCTACTGCTCC
>JAEEGJ010021106.1_pt1 | contig 14066 bp, 11 predicted proteins | sample 8958761 | NCBI WGS metagenome assembly JAEEGJ01 (sample SAMN16246546, study PRJNA631951) | gut metagenome | biome: gut microbiome; feature: rumen; material: RS-attached | host: Bos | place: Iran: Karaj | collected 2018-10 | reverse complement strand
GGGCGCGGTGCACCACCAGTTTGTCCTCTTCGGAGAGTTCCTCCATGCCGAGGATGGCGATGATGTCTTGCAGCTCTTTGTTGCGCTGCAGGAGCTGGATGACCCGTTGGGCAGTGTTGTAATGGTTCTCGCCGATGATGTTCGGGTCCATGATGCGTGAGGTGGAGTCGAGGGGGTCGACGGCGGGATAGATACCCAGCTCTGCGATCTTACGGCTCAACACGGTGGTGGCGTCGAGGTGTGAGAAGGTCGTGGCAGGGGCGGGGTCGGTAAGGTCGTCGGCAGGGACGTAGATGGCCTGTACTGAGGTGATGGAGCCGTCCTTGGTGGAGGTGATGCGTTCCTGCATCTGGCCCATCTCGGTGGCCAGGGTGGGCTGATAGCCCACGGCCGAAGGCATTCGGCCAAGCAGGGCCGACACCTCTGAGCCTGCCTGGGTGAAACGGAAGATGTTGTCGATGAAGAGTAGGATGTCCTTCTTCTCGTCGTCGGTCTCGTCGCGGAACGACTCGGCCACGGTCAGCCCGGATAGTGCCACCGACACACGGGCTCCAGGGGGTTCGTTCATCTGTCCGAACACCAGGGTGGCCTGCGAGGTGGCAAGAGCCTGATGGTCGATCTTGGAGAGGTCCCAGTCGCCTTCTTCCATCGACTTGCGGAACTCGTCGCCGTATTTGATGATGCCAGACTCGATCATCTCGCGCAGCAAGTCGTTGCCCTCACGGGTGCGCTCTCCCACACCGGTAAACACCGAATAGCCGTTGTAGCCTTTGGCGATGTTGTTGATGAGCTCCATGATGAGCACGGTCTTGCCCACACCGGCGCCGCCGAAGAGGCCGATCTTACCGCCTTTGAGGTAAGGCTCCAACAGGTCGATGACCTTGATGCCGGTGAAGAGTACCTCTTTGGAGGTGGCCAAGTCCTCAAATTTCGGAGGTTCCCGGTGGATGGGGTATTCCTTGTTGCGGTCCAAGGTGCCGATGCCGTCGATGGCATCGCCCGTAACGTTGAGAAGACGACCCTTGATCTGGTTTCCGATGGGGATGGAGATGGGCTTCCCAGTGAGGGTCACCTCCATGCCGCGCATCAAACCGTCAGTCGAGTCCATGGCGATGGCACGCACCGAGTCCTCGCCGATGTGTTGCTGGCACTCGAGCACAAGGACCTTGCCATTGGGACGGACCACCTGTAAGGCGTCATGGATCTTGGGAAGGTCGGCTTCGCCGCTGTCGAAATACACGTCGACTACGGGGCCGATGATTTGGGTGATGTGTCCTATGATTGTTCCTGACATCTCTTTACTGTTCTTTCTTTGTCTGATGGAAAACGCAAAGATACCAAATTATTGTTTGCCGCAAATTTTTTTGCCAAAAAAGATACCTCTTCTTGCAAAACTTTTATTTCGTATAATGTTTTTTTTTACTCAGATTTTTGCTACCTTTGCCCCACTAAAAAATGGATAATAAATAAAAGTATATGCAAGACAAACTTCAAGAACTAACCGACAGGCTCTATAACGAGGGTCTATCGAAGGGAAAACAGGAGGGTGAGGAGCTGCTTCAGAAGGCCCATGCCGAAGCCGAAGCCATCGTGGCCCAAGCCAAAGCTGAGGCGGAACGCATCATCGCCCAAGCCAACAGGGAAGCTGACGAGCTGAAGACCAAGGTGGCTGCCGACGTGAAGATGGCCGCCACCCAAAGCATCGCCGTCACCAAACAGGAGATTGAACAGATGGTGGTCGCCAAGGCGGCCCAACAAGGTGTCAAAGCCAGCATGGGCAACGCCGAGTTCGTGAAAGAACTGATCGCCAGCGTGGTGAAAGCCTTCAACCCGCAGAACGCCAGCCCCGTGGCACTCGACCTCATCCTGCCCGAGGCACTGAAAGCCCAACTGGAACCGTTCGTGCAAAACGAAATCGCCAACCAGTTCAAGGGCGAAGTGAAAGTGGACTACTCCAAGAAGATGAACGGCGGCTTCAAAGTGGCCCCCAAAGACGGAGGCTATGTGCTCCAGTTCACCGATGACGAGTTCACCCAACTCATCGCCAACTATCTGCGTCCCGCCACCAAGAAAATCCTCTTTGGCTGATGGATAACTACGTCTATATCGTGGCCGGCTTGCCGGAACTGACTTCGGGCTTCGAGAACACGAACTTCGACTATGCTGCCGTGAAGGAGTCCATCATGGAACTGCTCTCCGAGAAAGACCAGCAGCTGGTCGAACTCATGGAGGAAGGTTTCAATGAAGACAGCCTCGGCGCCGACTTCTACGCCAAAGCAGCCAAGAGCAAGAACCGCTTCATCCGCGAGTACTTCGACTTCGACGGACGGCTGCGCAATATGAAGGTCCAATACCTGGCCAAACGCCTTGGCAAGAAAGGAGAGGACTACATGGTGGAGATGCCCGAGGCCGACTTCGAGGAAGGCAAGCGGATTGAAGAAATCCTCGCCGACGCCGACTTCGTGGAACGTGAACACAAGATGGATGAGCTGAAATGGGAAAAAGCCTCCGACATCGCTCGTCTGGATTACTTCAACATGAACGCCATCCTTGCCTTCCTGGTCAAGGCCAAGACAGTCCAACGTTGGGCTGAACTCGATCCGGTCAAGGGACAGGAGATGTTTAAGAAACTGGTTGAAGAAGTCAGAAGTCAGAAGACAGAAGAAGGAAGTAAGAATTAAGAATTACCTATATGAAAACAACAGGAAAAGTTACAGGAATCATTGCAAACCTCGTCACTGTTGAGGTGGACGGCCCTGTGGCACAGAATGAGATCTGTTTCATCGACCTCGACGGCGTCGAGCTGATGGCAGAGGTCATCAAGGTGAACGGGAACAAAGCCTCCGTGCAGGTGTTTGAGAGCACCCGCGGCCTCCAGATCGGCGACAAGGTGGAATTCCAAGGCTACATGCTTGAGGTGACCTTGGGACCTGGTCTGCTTTCGAGCAACTACGACGGCCTGCAGAACAACCTCGCCACCATGGAAGGGGTGTTTCTGAAACGCGGTGAATACACCAAGGCCCTCGACGAAGAGAAACTTTGGGACTTCACGCCTATCGCCAAACCTGGCGACCAAGTGGTTGCCGCCGACTGGCTGGGCGAAGTCAAAGAAGGATGGCTGCCCCACAAAATCATGGTGCCATTCAGTTTTAAAGGTTCCTATACCGTTAAGACAATAGCTCCCGCCGGTCAATATAAGGTCACCGACACCATCGCCACTTTAGTCAACGCCGACGGCGAAGAAGTGACTGTGACGATGATGCAGAAATGGCCCGTCAAGGTGGCCGTGGGTGGCTATGTGGAGAAACCGCGTCCCTTCAAAGTGATGGAGACGGGTGTGCGTTGCATCGACACACTCAACCCCATCGCCGAAGGCGGCACGGGTTTCATCCCGGGACCTTTCGGCTGCGGCAAGACCGTGCTGCAACACGCCCTTGCCGAACAAGCCGACGCCGACATCATCATCATGGCAGCCTGCGGTGAACGTGCCAACGAGGTCGTGGAAATCTTCACCGAGTTCCCCGAACTGAAAGACAAACACACGGGTCGCTCGCTGATGGAACGTACCATCATCATCTGCAACACGTCGAACATGCCGGTGGCCGCACGTGAGGCTTCGGTCTACACAGCCATGACCCTCGGCGAATACTACCGCGCCATGGGCATGAAGGTGCTCCTGCTGGCCGACTCCACCTCACGTTGGGCGCAGGCCTTGCGTGAGATGAGTAACCGCTTGGAGGAACTGCCTGGTCAGGACGGCTTCCCCGTCGACCTCTCGGCCATCATCTCCAACTTCTACGCCCGTGCGGGTTATGTGAAACTCAACAACGGCGCCTCAGGCTCCATCACCTTCATCGGTACGGTGTCGCCCGCTGGCGGTAACCTCAAGGAACCTGTCACCGAGTCGACGAAGAAAGCGGCCCGCTGCTTCTACGGCCTCTCGCAAAACCGCGCCGACAAGAAACGCTATCCCGCCGTCGACCCTGTGGACTCTTATTCCAAATATCTTGAGTATCCTGAGATCATAGAATATCTAGACGCTAAAATCGAAAAAGGCTGGGTCGACAAAGTGACCAAGACCAAATACATCATCCGCCGAGGCAAGGACGCCTTCGAGCAAATCAACATCTTGGGCGATGACGGCGTTCCGATGTCGTACCACGAGCAATACTGGAAGTCGGAACTTGTCGACTTCGTCATCCTGCAACAGGATGCCTTCGACGACATCGACGGCTCTACGCCTCTTGAACGTCAGAAGTTCATGCTCGACCTTGTGCTTGGAATCTGCGACCGCAGCTTCAAGTTCGATAACTTTGAGGAGTGCACGACCTATTTCAAGGGCCTCATCAACATCTGCCGCCAGATGAACTACTCCGTATATCAGTCGGAACAATTCAACAAATATCTGAACCAGCTTAAGGAGGAACTGAATCATGAGTGAGAAAGCCTTTCAACGCATTTATACCAAGCTGACCGCCATCACCAAGGCCACCGTGACCCTTGAGGCACAAGGCGTCTCCAACGATGAGCTGGCTCTTGTGGCTGGCCGTCTGGCACAGGTGGTGAAAATCAAAGATAAAGCCGTTACCCTCCAAGTGTTCGGCGGAACAGAGGACATCCCCACCAATGCCGAAGTGACCTTCTTTGGCGAGCCCCCCACCTTGAACGTGAGCGACGACCTCGCAGGACGTTTCTTCAACGCCTACGGAGAACCCATCGACGGCGGTCCTGCCGTGGAAGGCGAGAAACGCCAAATCGGCGGTCCCTCGGTGAACCCCTTCAAACGCCGCCAGCCTTCACAACTCATCCCCACGGGTATCGCAGGCATCGACTTGAATAACACCCTGGTCTCCGGCCAGAAGATTCCGTTCTTCGCCGACCCAGACCAACCTTATAACCAGGTGATGAGCATGGTAGCCCTCCGTGCCGATGTGGATAAGATCATCCTCGGAGGCATGGGTCTGACCAACGACGACTACCTCTTCTTCAAGAACCAGTTCGAGAGCGCGGGCGCCCTGCACAAGATCATCAGCTTCGTGAACACCACCGACCAGCCGCCTGTCGAGCGTCTGCTGATTCCCGACATGGCACTGACTGCCGCTGAATATTTTGCGGTGGATAAGAACGAGAAGGTGCTGGTGCTGCTCACCGACATGACGCTTTACGCCGACGCCTTGAGCATCGTGAGTAACCGTATGGACCAGATTCCTTCGAAGGACTCCATGCCGGGTTCGCTTTACTCCGACTTGGCGAAGATCTACGAGAAGGCCGTGCAACTCCCCGATGGCGGTTCCATCACCATCATCGCCGTGACAACCTTGAACGACGGCGATATCACGCACGCCATCCCGGATAACACTGGATATATCACCGAAGGCCAGCTGTTCCTCCGTGCCGACCCCGACTCGGGTAAGGTCATCGTCGACCCGTTCCGCTCCCTGTCGCGTCTGAAACAGCTGGTGCAGAACAAGAAGACCCGCGAGGACCACAGCGCCGTGATGAACACCTCGGTGCGACTCTACGCCGACGCCGCCAATGCCAAGACCAAACTTGAAAACGGCTTCGACCTGAGCGACTACGACCTGCGCTGCCTCGACTATGCCAAGGAATATGCCACGCGCCTGCTGGCCATCGACGTCAACATCTCCATCGAGGAGATGCTTGACACGGGTTGGGAACTCTTCGGAAAATACTTTACTAAAGCCGAGACCGGCTTAAAAGAGAAACTAATTGAGAAGTATTGGAAAGCCGTTGATTGATCCCTCTAAATTCTAAATTCTAAATAATTATCAATGGCTATTAAGTTTCAATATAACAAGACCTCGCTGAATGAGCTGAACAAGCAGCTCAAGACGCGAACCCGTGCCCTTCCTACTTTAAAGAGCAAGGAGAGTGCGTTGCGCCTCGAGGTGAAGAAAGCCAAACAGCGTTCGGAGAGTCTTGTCGCACAGTTGGAGGCCGAACTCAAGTCGTATGAGTACATGGCCCGGCTTTGGAATGAATTTGAGCCAGGACTGATTTCAGTGACCGATGTCAAGCTGAAGACCGTCAAGATCGCAGGCGTGCCTGTGCCGGCTTTGGAGGAGGTGCTGTTCGACGTGAAGGACATCAACCTTTTCACCAAGCCCATGTGGTATGCCGATGGTGTTCAAATCTTGAAAAACCTTGCCCAGTTGGGCATCGAATCGGAGGTCTATACCGAGGTGAGTCGTATCCTCGACTACCAACGCAAGAAGACCACACAGAAAGTCAACCTTTACGAGAAGGTGCAAATTCCTGGTTATAACGAAGCCATACGTAAGATCAAGCGATATATGGAAGACGAGGAGAACCTCTCCAAAGCCTCCCAAAAAATCGTGAAGAATAAACACATATTAGAAGAAGAGGAGGAAGAGCATGGTAACTGAAATGACAAAATATGACTTCATCCTCATGAGCGGCGACGCTGATGCCTTCCTCGCCAAACTCCAGCAGATTGGCTTGGTCGACATCACACGCTCCGTGAAGCCCGTCGACGAGCAGTCGGAGAAACTGGCCTTCCGGGCCGAAATCTACCGCAAGGCTCTCTCCGCACTCAAACAAGTGGAGCCTGCCGAGTTCGCCGAAAAGACCTACGGCGACCTCGCCGTGAACGTGTTGGATACCATCAGCGGAAAAGACGAAGCCTTGAACCAACTGGCCCAACTCCGAAAAGAACTGGAGGAAAGCAGGCCATGGGGAAACTTCGATGTGAATGGCATCAAACGCCTCGCCGAAAAGGGATTGAAGTTGCATTTCTATAAGACAAAGGTCGTCGACCCCGCATGGAAAGAACAATATGCATTGAGCGAGATATCTGAACTGGAGGGTTACACCTATTTTGTGGTGGTCGCCGATAGTGAGGAGTATGAATTCCCGCTGAAAGAATTGCCTGCCCCCACAAGGGATTGCTCCGCCATCGAAAAGGAGATCAAGTCGCTGGAAGACGATGTTGAAAAGTACGACCGGCATCTCGCTGAGCTGAAATGCCACGAGCCTGACCTTCAAAGAGAACTCGACAAGTTGTTGTCGAAACTCGACCTGCATCTGGCAGGCGTCGCTGGCGAGAAGGCTGCCGAAGACTACCTGACGGTGTTCGAGGGCTTTGTCCCCACTGATAAGGAAGCAGCCCTGCGTGAGATGCTCGAACAGGAGCATGTGTTTTATGTGGCTGATAAGGCTGTGGTTGACGACAACCCGCCCATCAAGTTGAAAAACAACAAGTTCGTCTCGATGTTCGAGATGCTCACCGACATGTACGGTCGTCCCAAGTACGATGAATTCGACCCGACGGTGTTCATCTCCATCTTCTTCATGTTGTTCTTTGCCTTCTGCATGGGCGATATGGGCTATGGCTTGGTGCTTATCGGCGCCAGCCTCGCTCTGAAGAAGATGCTGGGAAAGATTGCCCCATTGGGCATCACCCTGGGTATCGCCACTACCGTGGTGGGATTTTTGTTCCACACCTTCTTCTCTGTTGACATGCTCACTTGGAGCTGGCTACCCGAAGGGGTGAAGAAATGCATGCTTCCTTCGCAGATTGCCGGTTTCGATGGCACCATGGTATTGGCTTTGTTGGTCGGTATCGTGCATATCTGTCTCGCCATGATCGTCAAGACCTACCAGAGCACCAAGGTGAAAGGCTTCGCTAACTCTTTGAGTACGTGGGGGTGGACCTTGCTTATCGTGGGAGGTGTCATCGTGGGCGGTCTGGCCCTGATGGGTGTGATGGACAAGGCGGTGACCAAATGGGTCATCATAGGCATCGGCGTGTTGTCGGCCTTAGGCATCTTCTTCCTCAACGACCTGCATCGCAACCCGTTGCTGAACTTCGGCTCAGGTTTATGGGAGACCTATAACACCGCTACGGGGTTGCTCGGCGATGTGCTTAGTTACCTGCGTCTGTATGCGCTCGGCTTGGCGGGTGCCAAACTCGGCGAGGCCTTCAATGCCATCGGTGTGCAGGCTCTCGGTGATGGCGGTGCCGGATGGATTCCCTTCGTCCTTATCGTGGTGGTCGGTCATACCTTGAACGTCGCCATGTGCGTGCTGGGCGCTTTCGTGCATCCTCTGCGTCTGAACTTTTTGGAGTTCTTCAAGAACTCAGGCTACGAAGGCTCGGGCAGAGAGTATCATCCGTTGAAAACGGAAAACTGAAAACGGAGAACGGAAAATTAACAAATTATAAACAAATAAACTATTTAAACTATGTTAGCAACAATTTTAGGTTATCTCGGTTTGGGCCTTGTGTTGGCCTTGGCTGGTATCGGAAGTTCAATTGGCACTTCGACGGCGGGCAACGCTGCCGAGGGCGGTCTCAAGAAACGTCCCGAGGCATCGGGTAATTTCATGGTGTTGTCGGCTTTGCCGGCCACACAGGGTATCTATGGCTTTGTGGCTTTCTTCATGCTGCTGAGCAAGTTGAAGGCTGATCCTTCACAGGGTCTCATCATCTTTGGCGTGGGCCTCTGTGTGGGTCTGGTCTGCATGATCTCTGCCATCCGTCAAGGTCAGGTTTGCGCCAACGGTATCGTCGGCGTGAGCCAGGGTCACAACGTGTTCACCAACACGCTGATCTACGCCGCTCTTCCTGAATTCTACGCAATTCTGGGACTGGTCGGCGCGCTGATGGTGTAATTCTTTTGGAAATCAGAAGTAAGTATTAAAAATCCCGCCTAAAGCGGGATTTTTTTATGTATTTTTTTAATTATCAACGATCCAGCAGGCGTCAGGCGGTCTGGATTTCATTGGAAGGGCAATGGTGACTGAAAGCGAGATCCCAAAAGGATCCGTAAGTGCAATTATTCAAAACATGTCATTTTTTTTTATTAAATCTTTTTTTTTAAATTGCCAAAGTAAGGGAATAGTCCTTATTTTTTGATTACTTTCTTTACCCAACACTTACCTTCTTTGTCGGTGACGGAGACAAAATAGAGTCCAGTGGGTTGACTGCTAAGGTCAATGGTGGTTTTGCCTTCGTTGGTCTCAAGATTAATGATACATTGCCCAAAATTGTTATATACTTCAACGTGGCTCATGTTTTCACTGGTAAGGGTGAAGTTGCCTGAAGTGGGGTTGGGGTAGATGCCAAAGAAATCAGGAATCTCTTCTGAAGAGCTCCAATCTAGGCTGGTCTGACCTACATGAAGGGGGTAGTTGGGTATATTGCAATAGCAGTATTCATAGAAGGTAATCATGCCGAGTTCGCCTGACATTTCGTCGCCTGCATCCACTCGGTATCGTACCCAACCATAGCAGTAATTGCCGTCAGGTAGTTCTTTCCTAATGGCCGTCAGGAAGTCTTCGTGTAATGAACCTTGATCTCGGTACACGTGTTGAAATTGGCTGCTCCATTCAGTAATACCTGTAATGTCATCGCCATAATTGGTTCTGATTTGGATCAGCCAGGGTGAGGAGGGCTCCATGGGAATATAATTTGTCACTTCAAAGAGTGATGGCCCCATGTAGTCGCCCATTCTGCTGCATATTCGAATATCCCATGCGCCTCCGTCGGAATCAAAGTCAAAGGTTTTGATTTGTCCCTGTTCGCCATGGAGATCAACGTAAACAATTGCGTCTTGTTGAGCGATCGTATAAATACTCAAGAATAAAAACAAGAATAGGATAAGATTTTTTTTCATGATGTATTTAGTTTTTGTTAGATATTTGATTGTATAGACAATGTTTGTTTCAATCGTCTGGGCAACCATGTACCACCATGGTCAGTTCTGTTCCTTGTTGCGTGGAAAACGGACCTTCTATCGCAATGGATTCGACTGCTCTCATCGTAATATTGGAATTTGCCATGGTTATAATTTCTGTTCCAGAACCGGAACAAATGGAAATGGAATGTTTCACTTTATGGTCGTGGTTTGCTAATTGTAGTGAATTGGTGATCACAGCATCCTCGTCACAATCCGATCCATCTAGTTTGTAAACTTTAATGTAATCTATCAATAATGTATCAGTTCCTTTCCACTCGGGTTCGGAATAGTAATGGTCAGGGACAGAGAGAGAGTATCTGTCAATTGAATAGTTTGCAATGATTCTCATTGGGCTGCAGGGGACGTGTGCTTCGTCACGAAATTCATTTACAGGTTTTCCGTCGTAGTACCAAACCACAAGCCCTGGGCTCCATTCACATCCAAACGTGTGCCATTGGCTGATGTCTGTTTCGGATTCGGGTATGAATATTTTCTTTCGAGCAAAGGATTGAGGGTCGCCAGCAGGAGATTGCCCATTGTACCAAACGCCTGTTGTGAAAACATAAGGGTATCCAAGGTAAGGTGACGAGGTGTCGTATTCAGGATTTGTTAAATCCCACATGTACTCATAGATATCTATTTCTTCGTATTTTCTCAAGCCGTTACCCCACAGCCAGAACGCTGGGAAGGCTCCTTGATGGACGGGATTCTTACATCTTATTTCGAAATAACCATATAGAAACTTTTGGATGGTCTCAACACAGCCTGAGTAGTAGTACAGCCAATGGTGAGAGGTGTCTGGCCAGTGAGACGAAGGCTCAGGGAATTCGTAATCACAGTAGTCGACTGAAACATTCGAGTTTGGATCGATTCGTTTCGCAACAATCCTTAATATTCCATCCGAATAGTTGATCCCGTCGTTGAATAGACATTGACTGCGCTGGAAAACATGGTGTTGATCATAATTCAAGGTGATACACGAGGGCCAATAGTCTTCGTAAAAACAGTGCCATCTTGGCTTTAAGTTTGCATTGTCAGAGTTCACTTCAACGTAGTCTCGTCCCCACCCTCTATTAAATCCGTTGAACTCCTCCGAGAAGAAAAGAGTCCAACTTCTGTCGTTGTTTACTTGTCCGCACATTTCAAGAAGAGTCATTAAAAACATGCAAGTATAAACAATTTTTCGCATAATATGAGGTTTTTCAGTTTTAACGTTCCAATAATCCATGGCTTTGCAGTATTTGCCGCAGTGCTTCAATCTCCTTGTGTTGTTCTTTTACAGCCTCGATTAAAAAGACGGTAAGCGCTTCGTAATCCACATACAGCACACCGTCTTCATCAGCAGCCACTGCTTCTGGAAAAGCTTTCTCCACTTCTTGGGCAGAAACGCCAGCTCTTCGAACTGATCTGCTTTTGGTTTCGCCGCTTTCTTGGGGAATATACCAAATTCCTGTTATTTGGTCAAGCACATTTCTTGCGCCCTCAATCTGTTGCTCCTCATGCTGAAATCTAGCGTCGGACATTTGCAGGGTTCCGTTTTTGTAAACATATCCATGCCCCGTCACAAAGAAAGTGTGTCTTCCGGGATTTGGATCATCCATATTAGCAACAATCCAATGCTTTTGAAGCGAGTCGTTTGCATATGACAATGTTGCCCAACTCCACTCATTATTATACCGTGTGTGAAAGCAGGAGTAACCGTCTGGTTGAATTTGGATTCCGTAATCCTTTGTGAGACTGCCTAAGCTTACATGGCCGTCGTCATGTAATTTGATTTGGGCTTTTGCATCTGCAAGAATAAAGAAGGCAAAAACAATGAATAGAAAGAATAATTGTTTTCTCATGGGTGAAAATTTTTAATGAAACAATATTGTGTTAATAATCCGTCACTTCGAACTCGCCATAATACACATCTCCATTGGAGAGTGTAAAGGTGACAACATAATTCCCGGCATTGGGAATGTAAACTTGCAAGCCGTTTGGCGTAAGCACTGAGAGGCATTGCACCGAGGCACCAGCAGCGGTAGAAACCTCCACTGATACTTGCCCCATATTCTCACTAAAAGTTACTGTAAGAATATGACCATTTAACACAGGGATAATGGCATTGCCTCTGGCAAGCCCCGATAAATTGGCCGCTTCTATTATTTCAATAGGTGTACTAGCCTCCTTCCCTGATTTAGTCCCACTGTGTGCGTAGGATAATGCTCCCGAAAGGATCAAGCAGAGCATCAGGATTAGTTTTGTCGCTTTTTTCATCTCTTTTAAATTTTTAATTGGTTTTGAATGAATTGAATAATCTGCCACGAAAGTAGTCCTTTCCAATAATACCCTCCAAGTAAAAGCGCGGGAATTTTGCGTGAATGCGAAGGAATTTTGAAGGATGCAAACTCAGGAGAGGGGTAAAACTTCTAATTATCAGCAACTTACAGAAACAAGATTTTTTTCAAATTTTAGCCCATCATCCCGCGTTTTTCACGCACTTTCCCCTCTCCCCCTTTTATGGGGGACTAAGTGGTAGCCACAGGCCAGTGGAGTCAACTATTTCCCAACAAATTCCTCCACTCCAGCCACACCCAAAACATAATCCCGAACACTTTCTTCAATTCCCAGTCGCCTCCTAAGTTCGCCAGCCTGTTTCCGTACTGTGGAATATTCCCTTTGCCGCACCACGGCAATCTGCTTGTTTTCCATCCCAAGCAGATACAAATAGCACAGCAGCAGATCCTCCTGAGCAATGCTTGGATAGAGACACAGCAATGCAGGTTTCACCTCGCCATAATAGGCCGAAACAACCAAGCCGAATTGCGCAAGCGTCTCGTCATCAAAATTGACACGGTAATTCGTATATGGTTTCCTCGTGGTAATTTGCAAGTCACGAACCGCGTCATTGATTTTGACGCACACTGGTTCCTTCAAAAACGCTTCGTAATGTCCTTCTGCATCCGTGCGTTTACGGCCAAGCTCCTCCTGCAAGGTGTTCACATTCCGTTTACTCAGTTGCAAACTTAACTGCAACTCTTCCCGTTCTTTCTGGTATGCCAAACGCTCTGCCTCCAATTCTGCTTCATGCCGTTGCCTTGTTTGCTCTATCTCTTTATCGGATTGGTCTTTCTGTAATTTCAATTCCGCTTCATGCCGCTTCATCATCTCCTCCATCTTCTGCTGATGCTTTAGTTCGGCCTCCTCCAGCAAACGCTCGGTTTCTGCCTGCTGTCTTTTCAGTTCTTCCTCATGGCTTCGCCGAGCTGTTTCAATCTGCTGCAAGGCCTCGGCCTGTCTAGCCTTCATCTCCTGTTCATGCTGCGAGTCTTTTGTCTTCAAAGCTTCCTCGTGTTTCTTTACCGTCTCTTCCAAGGTCTTTTCCGCCTCCGACTGCCATAGCTTCAGCTCCTTTTCGTGCTCTTGCTCCGTCTCACCAAGCACCCTGTCCGCTTCCTCTTGTTGCTTTTTTAGTCGTTTCTTGTTTCTCAATATCAGCACAAGGTAAACAATCAATACAACAACAATAATGGGGATAATGATTCTCCAGGCTTTCTTCATAGCCTTTTCTCGTTCTATTTCGACCTGTCTTTCTTGCTTTTGATTCTGGTAATTCTTGAACATAGCTTCAAGCTTCGAGATCAAAGCTTTGTTTTCACTCTCAGATCTCCTATAGTCTGCTATAAATTTTACACAAACATCAGATTTCTCCTTGTCCCCTAGATTGTCATAAATGATGCGAAGATACTCGGCAGACTTAACTCTGTATAAGTTATACTCATATCCAATAAACGCCGGCTCTAAATAAACCAATGCTGAATCAAACATGCCTTCTTCAAAGAAAATATCTCCGATGGTCAGGAAACGGGTTAATCGTTCCGCTTCACTTTCTGAGAAACATAAGATTTGCTTCAATGTGTTCATGGGTTGGTCGATACCCGATCCAAGTTGATAATCACATAGAGCTTTTAATGATACTGCATCCCTAAAAACAAGATTATTGCTATCTGGCATTGTTTCTATAGCACGAACATAATACTGTTTGGCCTCAACCTTTTTCCCAATTTTATCATATTGTTTTCCGATAAAAAGAAATGTATTGGGAATTTGGTTGGACAAAGAAGCTTCTTTTTGGCAATAATACAAAACCTGTTCACCGCAAGTAATCGCAGGATCCATCATAAATTGCGCCGAAAAAAGTTCCAAAAGTCTATTGTACGCATAGAACATGAAAACGGCCTTCTTTCCCGTCAGTTCTTTTTCTTCAAATTGTTCCTCCATGACCTCCAAAGCCTTCAAGTATTCCGCACAAGCGTTCACCACGTCGTTCCGCTCATAAAGGCCCGCACCATTAATATAATG
>JAEEGJ010021104.1_pt1 | contig 14067 bp, 10 predicted proteins | sample 8958761 | NCBI WGS metagenome assembly JAEEGJ01 (sample SAMN16246546, study PRJNA631951) | gut metagenome | biome: gut microbiome; feature: rumen; material: RS-attached | host: Bos | place: Iran: Karaj | collected 2018-10 | reverse complement strand
GCGGCAAGAAGATTTTGATCCATCATTTGAGCAGAATCAAAAATCTCATGACAATTACTGCATTCATAATGCATAGCTTGGTAACTTACATTCTTTCCCTTAAACTCAATACTTTCCGTACGCTTAATTTTCCGTACCTCATGAATTGCTTCGCAGTAAGGACAAGACATCTTAATCATATTCACCTTCCTCATAATTAGCAAGGGGAACTTTTAGTCGTTTAATGAATAATTGTGCTGCAATGATATTATTCACTTATTCCTCTTTATTATTGGTATTACATAATACCAATAATAATATTATTTTATGAATAATGCAAGGAAAATTTAAAAAAAATGCAATGTTTTAAATGGTTGAGATGAGTTGGTTCAGGTTTGTGGATTGCCGCGTCACTGCGCTCCTCGCATTGACGGCTCTTCGACTGGCTCAGGGACCACAGTTGCAGTCTAGTGACCTATGGATTTGAGTTTTGAGGATATTGAAAGAAAGGGATAGTCAATCGTTTGAGGTAATCTGCTGTTGAAGCTCGAGGACTTTCTCAAGGGGAAGCTTTACGCATTTGGCAACTTTTTCGGGAGGAACTTCTTCTTTGAGAAATTCAATGGCATCTTCAATGGCTTTTTGTTCATAGCCTTCCTGTCGTCTGCTTCTATCGTATTTTTCCTGATCAAATTCTGTTAGAATACTAAACTTGAACTCTGATTTCTGTTCCATTATATATCCCTCCAAAAGATTCTGGCTGATTGCCCACTCAATAGCTTCATCGACCGCCGGCTCATTTTCCATCCCGGAATTGATGTTGGTTTTTATTCTGTCAACAAATATACTATAATCATATAACGGTTTGCAGTTTTTTTGAAGTGTTTCATTGTGATTTTTATTGATATTTATCATCGTTGCAGTCCATTCAAAATCTCCTTTTTCTTCAAAATTTATGAAAGCATCTGACAGTTTTAGCTTTGTTCTTTCCGGTATTTTTTCATCGCCATTGTAGAAAACAACATAATGAGGGGCAGGAATATTTATCAGCCTGCTTCCATAAATATCATACTCAAGCTTTGAAAGGTGTCTGTGATATAGTATTGCAAAATACAAAAGCCCGCGCAAAGGCATGTTCGGATTAAATGTAGACTGGTGCTCCCATAGATTCATCTGCGAGTCTACGAGAAATGATACATCATTTTTCATCTTAAAGAAAATAACATTTTCAAGAGTTGTTATTTCAAGCTCCTCGGGGTTTGTGTGATTTTTTCCGGTAAGTGCATTGTATAGCTCCAGCCGCCATCTGGAACTTCTTTTATCTTCCCCGCCGAAAATCTTTCTGAACAGTTTGTCCTTGTGGTTGCGTTCCGGATATCCGAGAACAGTTTCATCAATGTTTGTAATGTTTTCCATAATTTACCTCTTTATATTAAAGTGCAAAATTCACAGCCGCCATGCGACAGTAGAGAAATAAATTTCTCTATAGTTAATATGGAAAAAATTTGGGGGTTATTACAAAAATTTGAGAAAAATCTTTAAAAAAGTGAGAAAAAGTGCATTTTTAAGAAAATATCGTAAATTGCTTCGGCTCCGGCTCGCAAGAACGATGCTTTTATAATATTGCTTTTCTGATGACAAAACTTCTCTATATCGCTAAAATACTCATACTATGGAAAATACTAAGCGTACTGTCACCTGCGGCGAGCTTCGCAAGAGTGACGTTGGAAAGAAAGTTGTTTTAAATGGTTGGGTAAGCCGCACCCGAGACTTGGGCGGTCTTTTGTTTATTCGTTTGCGTGACCGCTATGGAATCACACAGGTTATGGTTGGAGACAAAGCAAGTGACGCTGTTCGTCAGATTGCAGCCGGCCTTAAAAGCGAATACTGTATTGCGGTAGAAGGTGTTGTTGCCGCCCGCTCAGATAAAGATATTAATCCCGACATGGCTACCGGTGAAATTGAAGTAGAAGCCAGCGATATTTTTGTATTTACAACCAGCCAGGAGCTTCCGTTCTCTATAGAAGAAGTTCGCCAGAAGGATGGAACTCTTGTTGTTGCAAACGAAGACCTGCGCCTTAAATACCGCTACCTTGACCTCCGCCGCGAGCCAATGCAGCACAATATCATTTTGCGTTCACAGGTTGCTTTTGCTACACGCGAATATCTTACAGGCAAGGGATTTTTGGAAATTGAAACTCCTACATTTATTAAGTCTACTCCGGAAGGAGCACGCGACTACCTGGTACCGTCACGTGTTCACCCTGGAAAATTCTATTCTTTGCCACAGAGCCCACAGCTTTACAAGCAGCTTTTGATGGTTAGTGGGTTTGATAAATACTTCCAGATTGCACGCTGCTACCGTGACGAAGATGCCCGCGGAGACCGTCAGCCTGAATTTACACAGATTGATATGGAAATGTCCTTCACAAACCGCGAAGAAGTTTTGAGCACAACAGAAGGCATGATGCAGTATATCTTCAAAAAGACTTTGAACTATGAACTGCCTGCTAAGTTTGACCGCATTGCCTGGGAAGACGCTTTTGATCTTTACGGCAGCGATAAGCCTGACCTTCGTTTTGATATGAAAATGCAGGATGCAGCCTTTATGGCAGGTCTTGCAGACTTTAATGCCTTCAAAGCAGGTGCTGCAAATGCAGGCCGCGACATTCAAAGACATAAGCGCTCAGGTCTCAAGGCTCTTGTTGTAAAGAACGTTGCAGATAAATACAGCCGCAAGAATATTGAAGCACTCGAAGAAGTTGCAAAGACATATAAGGCAAAGGGATTGGCCTGGATGAAAGTGGTTAGCCCTTCGACAGGCTCAGGGACCCCAGTTTTCGAAGGCGGCATCAGTAAGTTCTACGCCGGCCACGAAGCAGAAATCTGCTCTAAGCTTGGCGCAGAAAAGAACGACCTTCTTTTATTCGTAAGCGACGAAAACTGGCAGCTTGCATGTACCGCTCTTGGTGCAGTTCGTAAGCAGCTTGGTAAGGACCTCAACCTCTATAATCCTAACGATGAATTCCACTTTGCTTGGATTATTGACTTTCCATATTTTGCATGGAACGAAGAAGAAAATCACTGGGAAACAGAACATCATATGTTTACCCTGCCGCAAAAGCAGTACTGGGACACTCTGGAACAGGACCCTGGCGCTGTAAAAGGCGACCTTTATGACCTTGTTTTGAACGGTTATGAACTTGCTTCCGGTTCTATGCGTATTAATGACCCTGCCCTACAGGAACGCATTTTTGAAATTGTTGGTTACAGCCGTGAACGTGCAGAAAAAGCATTCGGCTTCTTAGTACAGGCCTTTAAGTTTGGTGCTCCACCACACGGAGGAATTGCACCTGGTCTTGACCGCCTTGTAATGCTCATGTGCCACGAAGAATCTATCCACGAAGTTATTGCATTCCCTAAGAACAATCTGGCCGCAAGCCCAATGGACGAATGCCCAAGCCCTGTAGACGAGCAGCAGCTTAAGGATTTACATATAAACGTTTATGACACAGAAGAATAAATTATTTCTCAAAATAGCAGTTGGAGTGGCTGCAACTCTTGCAGCCATTTTTATCCTTGCAGTGCTTGTCTTTAATATTTTTACAAAGGCACCTGCAGGCAAAAACCTGCGCCACAGTAAAAAGGGTTTTGTAATTCCATATTCAAACAAGGGCTACATTGCTCAGGGAATTTCTTACGACGAAAGCTCAGGTAACTTTTACCTCACCGGCTATATGAAGGACGGCTCTGCCTCCCCTATTTTTGTTGTGAATAAAGAAACACGCAAGCTTGTAAATGCAGTACGCATGACAAAGCCAGACGGTTCTGCTTTTACAGGACACGCCGGAGGCCTTTCGGTAGCAGATGGGAAAATCTACATTGCAGGTTCTGCCGACTGCTGCTTTTATGTTTTTGACAAGTCAGCCGTAGACAATGCAGAACGCAATGCGAACATTTCTTATACAGATGTTGTAGATGTAAAGGGCGGTTCAGACGCAATAAAGGTTTCTTTTTCTACCTACTACAACGGCCTTCTTTATGCAGGTGAATTCCACAGAGAACCAAACTATAAACTTTCGGACGCACACCAGGTTATGACCGCAGACGGTTTACAGTATGGACTTGCAGTAGGCTTTACACTTTCAGACGGCAAAGCTACTGCTCAGGTTGCATTTTCTCTGCCGGATTTAGTTCAGGGCATGTGCTTTAGCGACGACGCAATCTACCTTACAACCTCGTGGGCGCTTGGAAAATCAATGATTTACAAATACAGCTTTGGCAACCTCAAACAGGAAGGCACAAAAGAAGTTTGCGGTGTGACCGTTCCGCTTTACACACTTACAACAGCCAACACAACTGCAAGCTATGTGCTCCCGCCAATGGCCGAAGAAATTGAGTACGTAGACGGCCGCTTTTACATTACAAATGAGTCTGCATCAGATAAGTATGTGTTTGGTAAATTTACCGGCGGTCGCTGGTGCCGCGCCTATGAGTTTTAGGCCAGGCAGTTTAGAAATCCTTCCACTAATTTTACTGCGCGATTTATGATGTTATTATCCGACGGGAGTTCAAAAAGGCTTCCGGCGCCTGTCTCCGGGTTCTGGCGAACAGTTTCTTTGCGCACGGCAATATAAGAATCCAGCTGCTGCAAAATAAGGCTGGTGCAATCCAAAGATAAATCCTTCATTTCTTTATCTGTCTTTGCCTTAAACGCTTTGGCAGTTACGGCACAATCAAACAAGGTTCTTATACTTTCTGCAATTTTTTCTGCCTGAGCCTGAACAATTTTAAGACATTCAACATTAAAATACTGCTCGGTATGAACAAAAACATACATTTTGAATAGTGGTTCTGAATCGAACAACGCAAAATAACGGGAAATAAGCTTCTTAAATGCAGCTTGAATCGTAGTTTTTTGATCCAAAACAGAATCTGTAATTTTTGGAATAAGAAATTCTACGGCACCAATTTGATTTTTGCAATATTCTACAGAGGCAGCATACATAGCCTCGCGGCTGTCAAAGTGATTGTAAAGAGATGCTTTTTTAATTTCCAGGCTGTCGGCAACATCTGCAAGCGAGGTACCGCCCGCACTCTTATCAAAGGCCGAAGTCAAAAATGCCTGTATGATTTTTTCCTGCGAAATATTCTTTTTACTCATATATATATTGTCGGAAACTAATGAGTGTTAGTTTAGTGATATTTCTTATGTGGATTGCTTCGCATAAATTTTCTTGCGAATTTAGAATTACGGTGTTATCCTATATATACTTAAATCGGAGGTTTTTTTATGATACAAGAAGTTGCTCAAACCCAACAAACCGAAGTAGAAAAAGCTGTACCCGACCTTTGCGCCCGATTAAAAAAAGATCCTGCTTCTTATAACTGTATTATTTTTTTTGCTACCAGCGCTGTAAATTTTCAGGAGCTTCACGCTGCCCTTCATCAGAGATTTCCTGGTGCTCAATTAATTGGAACAACTACATCCGGCGAAATTACATCGCAGGGCTTTACAACAAACACTATTGTTTTAAATGCTATAAGCGACACCCAGTCATCCTTTAGCGCAGTACTTGTAGATGACGCCAACAAGTTCCCTATTATTTCAAAGGACAAGGTTATAGCTGCTGCAAAAAAAATCGACATCAGTTTGTCTTCTCCGGACATTCACAAAAACGCTTTTGCAATCTCGCTCATCTGCGGACTCAAGAATATTGAAGAAGGATTCCTTTCTATGTTCTACTCTATGGTTCAGGATGAACAGTTCCTTGTTTGTGGCGGAACAGCAGGAGACGACCTTAAGTTTAAGGCAACCTATGTTTGTGCCAACGACGAATGCTCCGACAGCGGAGCCGTACTTCTCTTTGTAAAAACCTCCCGTCAATTTGAAATCTATAAAGAAAACATTTTCCAGAAATCCGGAAAGAACGTGCGCCTTACAGATGTTGTTCACGAGACACATGTTGTAAGAACAATAGACGGCGTAAATCCTCGCAAACGCTATGCCGAAGTTGTAGGCATCCCGGAAAGCAGTGCAAACGACGCACTTCTGGATCATCCTTTTGGACGAACCTTTGGCGACAACGTGTTCATTGCAAGTCTTGTAAGCTTTGATAACAACGGTATTCTTTCTACCTACGCAAGAGTTATTCAGGATTCGGTTCAGGAGATTCTTGACCCTATGGATCCTATAAAGATTACCGAAGAATCGTGCCAGAATATAACAAGAAAGATTCCAAATCCTAGCTGCGTAATTTTGTTTAACTGCATCTTAAGAACAATAGGATTTAGCAATAAAAATCAGCAGACCCCTGTAAATGATATCTGGAAAAAATACTTTCCGGCCTACAGTGGTTTTTCTACCTATGGCGAACAGTATGGTCATGTCAATTCAAACCAGACTCTGGTAGCACTTGTATTGGGGGAATAATATGGCAACAGAATATACAGAACAACAGGTAATTCAGGCTGGAAAAGATCTGGTTAATTTGCTTTTGAACGTTGCAAAATCAAACAACAATCTTACCGGCTTTATTAAAGAATATCTTATTCAGCTTACCTCTAACAACGGTATTTACAAACGTCAGCAGGAAGAACTCATGTCGTTTGCGGCTTCGAGCGATACTGTGCACCGCCAGATTTTTGACAACACCAATTTGAGTGCTCAAAAGCTCTCCGAAATCTGTGATGAATTTGCCAGCATGAATACAGAAATTGAACGCGTTCATGCAGGTGGTCAGGAAACAAACGCCGAGGTTGTAAAGCTTGCTGAAAACATCATCGAAATCCGTAAGTTCATTAAGGATATTCAGGACATCAGCTCAAGGACAAATCTTCTTTCGTTCAACGCGTCTATCGAAGCTGCTCACGCCGGCGAAGCTGGTAAAGGTTTCCGCATTATTGCCAACGAAGTAAAGTCGCTTTCTGTAAAAACCCAGGAAGTTTCTAAACGCATTGATGATAAAATCATCGAAATGAATAACAACCTGGACGAGTTTATCAAGAAGAACGACGAACACGGAAAGATTTTGAGCGACCTGCAGAACATGGCAGACGATTCCAAGATTAAACTCAGCAGGCTCACCGACGAAACCAACAAAAATGCCGCAGAAGCAAATGAAATTCTTAATTCCATGAACAAGAGTATCATTACAATTCAGGCTGCAACAATGGAAGCAGAGCAGACAAACCTGGATCAGGTAGAAAAGCTTGCTCAAAAGGCTATGAGCCACACTATTCAGGTAGACGACGAGCTTTCGTTCCTGTTTGAGCTTCAGGCACTGTTTGAATACCTCGACAAAAGAGCAAAGGAAACAGCTGTGCCGACAAAAGAGGAAATGTTTACTGAGTAAAATGGATTGTCGGGTCGAGCCCGACAATGACATTATTGCCCGACAATGACATTATTGCTAAGACTTGTCGAATTGGCATATTCATAATATAATTTACTCATGGAATTTGAAAAAACGTATACAGTACCAAAAATGATTCGGGATTCTGCAGAAAAATTTGCAGAAATCAATGCGCAGTACAAACGCCAGAAAAACGGCGAGTTTGTTCCTGTTACTTACCGTGAGCTTTTTCAGCTGGGACTGGACTTTGGTGCCGCGCTCATGCAGCTTGGACTTAAACGCGAAGAGCCGATAGGTCTTATTTCGGACAACCGTGCAGAATGGATGCAGGCCGACATAGGAATTATGAGTATTGGAGCAATTGATGTTCCGCGCGGCTGTGATGCAACTCCTCTTGATCTTGAAAAAATACTTTCTATAACAGAATGCCGTTTTGTAATTGCAGAAAACAATTCGCAGATCAATAAAATCTTAGGACTTCACGACAAGCTTCCTGCCATTCAGTACATTATTACCTTTGACAAAGAAGAAGATGTTAAAGACGATGTAAAAAAACTGGCAGACACCTGCAAGGTTGAACTTTTTTATTTTGACAAGCTCATCAAGGAAGGTCAGAAGTGGCGTATTGAACACACAGGCGAAGTAGAAGCCGAGCTTGAAAAAGGTCAGATTGAAGATACAGCAACAATCATCTTTACTTCGGGAACAACCGGAACTCCAAAGGGTGTAATGTTAAGTCATAAAAACTTTCTTGCCCAGCTGGACGAAATTGTTGAACGCATCTTCTTAAATCCTGGTGAATGTGCCCTTAACGTACTTCCTGTATGGCACGTATTTGAACGCGAAGTTGAATACGTAATCCTCATTCAGGGTTGTGCAATCACCTATTCAAAGCCGGTTGGTTCAATCCTTCTGGCAGACTTAAAGAAAATGAATCCATCTGTTTTGCCGGCAGTACCACGCGTATTCGAAGCCGTTTACGACGGTGTTACCAAAAAGATGCGCAAGGCCGGTGGAATTGTAAACTTTATGTTCAACTTCTTTGTAAAAATTGCAATTGCCCACAAGCGAATGCAGCGCAAGATGTTTGGACAAAATCCTTGTTTTACAACTCCGCTCCGTGGTTTATGGTGGGTTTTATTCCTTATTCCATGGCTGCTCATGTGGCCACTTTACGGACTGGGAAACCTTATTGTTTTCCGCAAGATTAAGGTTATGCTGGGTACAAACTTCCGCTGCGGTGTAAGTGGTGGTGGTGCCTTCCCTCCTCAGATTGATGAATTCTTCTGGGCAATTGGTGTTAAGATTGTAGAAGGTTATGGTCTTACAGAAACCGCCCCTATTGTTTCGGTTCGCCCGATTGCCGCTCCTATTTTCCGTACAATCGGATCTCCTATCCGCCATGTTCAGGCAAGAATTGTAGATCCAAAAGACGGCTTTATTCTTGGTCGCTGTAAAGAAGGTGTTCTGCAGATTAAGGGTGACACTGTAATGAAGGGTTACTACAAAAATCCTGAACTTACTGCCAAGGTATTTACACCGGACGGCTGGTTTGATACAGGAGACCTTGCAGTCTTTACAATTCACGATGAACTGCAGATTAAGGGACGTATTAAAGATACTATCGTTTTGCGCGGTGGTGAAAACCTTGAACCTCTGCCAATCGAAATGAAGCTTGCCGAATCGCGATTTATCAAGGCTGCTGTTGTTGTTGGTCAGGACAAACGCTATCTTAGCGCCCTCATTCTTGTTGATGAAGAAGAGGTAAAGAACTATGCTGCCGAAAACGGAATGCAGTATGATACCTACGAAAACCTTCTTAAGAGTCAGGAAATTCACAAGCTTTACGAAACAGAAATAAGCAACCTTATCAATGCCAAAACCGGCTTTAAGATGTTTGAACGCATTAACAAGTTTACACTCATCACAAAGCAGTTTGAAGTTGGCGTAGAGCTTTCTGCAAAGCAGGAAATTATGCGCTTCCGCATTAACGATATTTACAAAAAAGAAATCGAAGCTATGTTCAAAGAGGACGATGAGTAATGAACATTCATATTCTGGAGATGCCGCTTGATTTTGGTGCAAGCCGACACGGTTCCGACATGGGACCATCGGCAATCCGTTTAGCTGGAATAAAAGAACGTCTTGAAGGACTGGGACACACAATCAACAGTCACTCGGATGTTTTTACGGTATCTCCGCAGGAATATGAACAGGCAGGAAATCCAAAAGCAAAATATCTTACTCCAATAAAAAAGGCCTGTGAACAGCTGGCAGAGCGTGTAGAAGGCATTTGCAGCGCCGATGAGTTTCCGCTCATTCTTGGCGGTGACCATTCCATTGCGCTTGGCTCAATTGCGGGTGTTTCGGCTTATGCAAAAAAAGGCGGTAAGAAGCTTGGCGTTCTTTATGTAGATGCCCACGGAGATTTTAATACACCGGAGACTTCTCCTACAGGTAACATCCACGGTGAATGTCTGGCAGCCTCTGCAGGCCTTGGATTACCTGATCTCACAAATCTTTATTTTGAAGGCCGCAAGGTAGACCCTGCAAACATCTGTTTTGTAGGAGTGCGCGACCTGGATCCCGGCGAAAAACAGCTTATGAAACAGGCAGGCGTTACAGTATTTACCATGAGCGATATTGAACGCCAGGGCTTTCCTGCAATTGTAAAGCAGATTACGGTTTTCTTTAAAACCCACGCAGATATAATTCATGTTAGCTTTGATATGGATGTGCTTGATCCTATGTTTGCACCGGGAACAGGCATTCCTCTGCCAGGTGGTCTTACCAACCGCGAAGCCCTGCTCCTTATGGAAGAAATGGGCGCCACCGGTAAAGTAAAATCCGCCGAAATTGTTGAAGTTAATCCTATTCTTGATGTAAGAAACCAGACAGGCGCACTGGCAGTAAGTTTGGCAGCACGACTACTGGGAGAGACCTTGTATTAAAGGCGCCCTTCGACAGGCTCAGGGACCACAACGACGATGGGGTCCCTGAGCCTGTCGAAGGGTCGCTACCTGTTATACCTTTCCAAAAATCTTAAATATTCCATTGAAGAGATTGGCTTACTAAAGTAGTAGCCCTGAATATAGGTAATGCCCAAACCAACAAGATAGTCAAACTGTTCCTTGGTTTCTACACCTTCTACTACAATCTTGAGTCCCATCTGCAAAATCATTTTTACCATGCTTTCGAGCAGAATCTTTGCATTCTGACGGTTTGGATTTTTCTTTTCAAAAATTGGCCACAAAAGACTCTTGTCTATTTTGATAATTGAAAAATCTGCACGGGTAATCTGCGATAAGTTTGAATAACCCGTACCAAAATCATCCATGGAGAAGGTACAGCCGTGATTTATAAGATCGTCCATGTTGCGCTTGAGCTTGCGGCCGGAGCTTACTGCAATAGATTCTGTAATTTCAAGATTAACCATAGAAGGATCCAGTTTATGCTTTTCGAGCAGCGCCTTCATAAGACTTGGGAACATCAGGTCCACAGATTCAATTGCAGACAGGTTTACTTCTACATGCTTGAGTCCTTTTTCCGAAAGCTTGTTTCTGGAAACAAAGCCAAAAACCTTTTCAAAAATACACTGGCTAAGCGGCATGATGAGGAAGTTGCGTTCTGCAATAGGAATAAATTCTTCAGGGCTTATATATCCAAGAGTTGTTGTATCCTTAAGGCGCACAAGAGCTTCGCAGTTGGTAAAACGCCGTTCCGGTACACAATAAATAGGCTGATAGTACATTTCTATTCCATCGTTTTTGATGGCATTCTGAAGCAGCCTGTATATGAGCTCCTGTCTGTCTCGTTTTTGCAAAAGCTTTGAATCTACGCGGTGAACAAATTCTGCTTCTTCGCTGTAGGTGTGACAAAGCTCTATAAACTCCAGCAGCTGGCTTGTGGAATTCTGGGCACCTTTTTTAAGGAACGGTGTATCCTGCGGGAAGCGTACAAAATCAACATGTGCATTTATATGAATGTGAGTACGTTCATTGAGCGTCCATTTTTCGCGGAACCGGTCATCAAGAATCTGAAGATACAAATCAAGCTTTTCTTTACAGTTTTCGTCAAAAATTATGGTAAAGGAATGATTGTTTATTTTGTAAACATTCTGCGCAAACTGCTTTGAAACAAAGGTTCTTATTTCTGTAAGAACGTTTATTACAGCCTGGTCTCCAAACTGACGTCGCAGTTTGCTTATTTCTTCCATGTCTATGTTTACAATGTAAAACGGCTTGGCCTTATTAAGCTTGTCGGCAATTACAAGGCGCAGCGCTTCGTAGTTAAAGGCACCCGATTCCTTGTCCATGCGTTCAGACGGATTTCCAAGAGATATAACCAGAAGCAGCAGCATGGTAGAAATGCTCACGCTTGAAAAAAGAATCTGCGGAAGAAGAAGCTGGGTCATTCCAAAGATAATCCACAGCCCCATAGCAAAAAGAATGTAAGAGGTTACGCGCCTGGCTTCTACATCCCGCGAAGCAATGATTGCTTTTACAATGGTGCTTAGCGTCAAAACCGTAATGAGTATGTAAACAATGTTTACCATTTCTCCGTAGGAATAAACGGAATCTTCGCTTATGTGATACTGAATGTCTGAAAATATAATTGCTATAAGACTGGCGCCGATAACAATTCCTACAAATATTTTTTCAAAAAACGGCAAGCGCTGCTGGTTGTGCGTTATTACTTCAAGGAATATGTATATGAAAAGGAAGGTTCCTTCAAATCCAAGAATAAAGCCCTGATGCAAAAAGCGCACAAGCCAAAGCGGAAAGCTGTCAAAATATACAAGCGAAAAAACAGTTGCATAATCAAACAGCAGATAGATAGCGGCACTTATAATTATACAGTTAAAAATTCGGGTAGAAAGAATCCTTATCTGTGGCCTTGAAAAATACAAAATTCCCACAACAACCATAACCACAGTTGCTGCAATCTGAAAACGAAGATGATTAAAAATAAAAGAATTTAATATTTCCAACCTCAAGACTCCTATTTTACAGTCCTATTTTTTCTTTTTGGCTTTTGCGGCATCAACACAGGTAACTTCGATATTACTAATAATAAGATTTATTAGTTCAGCGTCCTCTGGACTTTTAAAGCGGATCCATACATCTACCCAGTCTTTTTTAGCAGGCTTGGTATGAATTGGACAATTAAAGGTTATGGAGAAAGGTTCATCCTTGTAGACAAGCTCATTTCTGTTCCAGTCACCGCCAAGGTCTTTCCAGGTGTCGCTGTCCAGAGCAAAAGCTACGGCATCAATTACAGCATCCTCAGAAACGGTGGCGTTGATTGTTACTAAATAAGTGTGGCCCTTTTTAATGTTTTTGTTATTCAAATGAAAAAGACGGGTACTAAAATATGTTGTGTTGTCATAAAAATCTTTTGAACAGTAGATTGCATCTGCAGGAAGAGCTTCTGCAAGCTCGCAGGTTAATTCAAAATCTGCCATAGAAAAACCGTTTTTGGCTCCAAATAAAAGGATAGAAAAGAATACTTCTTTAGCTGGATCGGGAGTGTTTTCTACCGGGATAACAAAACTCAGATCCACTTTTGAATCCTTTTTGAGCTCTAAATCAAGGCCGCCTGCACCGCCAAGAAAATCCCATTCGCCATCTGTTTCAACTTCAAGACCGCAGTCTATAAGTGTAATGTCATCAGACGGGATTCCGCTAAACGTAACATTATAAATATCACCTTTCTTAACGTTTTCCAAAGTCGTAGGTAAAAATGCCCAGACATTGCCTTCGTCGTCGCTGCCAAATGTAAAGGTATCAAAAGAAAAGGTTTCGGCAAACAAACAAGCCGGAATCAAAAACGCAAACATTATTAAATACAAGAGCTTAAGCTTTTTCATACAAGCGCCTCCAAGTATTTATCTCCCACCATTATACCACGGTTTTGCAAATTCATATATAGAAAAATACATCAGGCGAACGTTGACCGCCCCACTATTTTCCAATTATGGAAAAAATGATACAATGGAGCATTATGGATTTGATTAAGAAACTTGATGAATGCGAGGCTCGTTTTAAGGAAGTGTCGGAGCTGGTTATGGACCCGGCTTTGGTTAAGGACGCTAAGAAGTATAAGGACACTATGCGCGAGCATGGATATTTGACTGAGCTTTGTGCACTTTATGATGAATATAAGAAGGTGCTTGGGGGCATTAAAGATGCCAAAGAAATGATTACCAACGAAGATGATGCTGATATGCGCGAGATGGCACGCGAAGAGCTTAAGGAGCTGGAAGAAAGACAGCCGGCCCTTGAAGAAGAAATTAAGCTCAAGCTTGTTCCGCCGGATCCGCTTGATGAAAAAAATATTATTCTGGAAATTCGTTCTGCTGCTGGTGGTGATGAAGCCAGTCTTTTTGTACGCGACCTTTGGGAAATGTACTGTCACCTTGCAGACCGCAAAGGCTGGAAAACAGAAACTATGGAAGCCCAGGAAACTGAGGTTGGCGGATTCAATAAAATTGTAACTTCTATTAGCGGTAAGTTTGTTTACGGAACTTTGCGCTGGGAATCGGGAGTTCATCGTGTTCAGCGTGTTCCTGTTACAGAAAGCCAGGGACGCCTGCAGACTTCTACTGCAACTGTTGCCGTTTTGCCGGAAGCAGAAGAAACAGAAATTGAAATCAAGCCGGGTGATGTTCGCATTGATGTTATGCGTGCGGGTGGACCTGGCGGACAGTGTGTAAATACTACAGACTCTGCAG
>JAEEGJ010021103.1_pt1 | contig 14068 bp, 15 predicted proteins | sample 8958761 | NCBI WGS metagenome assembly JAEEGJ01 (sample SAMN16246546, study PRJNA631951) | gut metagenome | biome: gut microbiome; feature: rumen; material: RS-attached | host: Bos | place: Iran: Karaj | collected 2018-10 | reverse complement strand
GCCGCAAGGTTAATGGCCGTAAGCATAAATGTGGAGAAAATAGCTATAATATAAAGGTTTTTAAACTTGATAGCTTCTTTGCTGAGCTTAAGCAGCATTTTCATGTCTTTACCCCCGTAAATATTGTGCGTTCTGTCTATTCGACTCTATTATTAATTATTCCATAAAAAGAATCCATAAACTATAAGTATAACTCACGGTTTTTTTGATATTTCGCAAAAGAAATTGCCTCTGACTTTCACCGAAATCAAAAATCCCGCAAACCTGTATCAAACGGATTACGGGATTTTGTAGCTTATTCAGTTTTCTTTACTAACCGGTACATTATTCATTTTTGCCGGAATTAAATTTCTTCATAGGCTCACCCCAGAGTCCCAAGTCTCCTCCTGTGTAGCTGAAATAGCGACTGCAGGTGGTTTTGACCGGTGCAATTTTAGCAAGCTTTTCTACATCGCTTATGTCCTTGGAAGAAAGGTTTTCGTCCTGAAGCACATTTCTGATTTTGCAAATCATTATATGTGCGTCACCGGTAGGAATAAACTGAGTTACTTCCAGTTCAAAGATTACCGGTGAATCGTTGAGAGTGGGAACATTAAGAACCGCACCTTTACCTATATCCAAGCCAATCTTCATCTTTTCTTCTTTGTACCCGCTGACACAGCCTAAGTAGTCGGCGTAAGGCAACATTTCTTCGGTTACAAGACATGCTGAGAAGACTTTGTCCCTTAAAATGTTATCCATAGTGAGCTTCTTACCGCCTATGCAACACATTACACCGAGCTCATTTGCATCCCAGATGTAGCTAAACCAGCAGAATAGGCCAAAATCCGGATTGCCATTCTCATCGTAGGTCCCATACAGAAATAAAGTCTGCGGGCAGAAATCATTATTCGGTTTCGTACTAATCTTGTTCATATTGATACCCCCATATAATAATATTGTCAGTCAGGAACTATTTCTTGTCCGCTTCCCGGACATTCTTTAATACTCTCAGCAGATAGTTTTCAAGTTCTTCCACTTCCCTTTCGTCAAAACCTCGGAAGTATATGTCGGTCATTTCCTCTGATACTTTACGATACTGCTCTTTACAGTCGCGTGCTTTGGGCCCCAAAAAAATCTTTACGACGCGACGGTCCTCTTCGGATCTGACTCTTGATACCAATCCTGCCTCCTCCATTCGGTCGAGCATGCTTGTCAGCGTACTGTTTGCAAGTCCTGTCTTAACAGCAATTTCATTGGCCGACAAACCGTCCTTCTGCCAAAGTGCATCCAGAATCTTGCCCTGCGGACCATTAAAAGTATCAGTCCCCGATTCAGCCAAAAGTTTCTCAAACACTCTTCCGCCTATTAACCGGATTTGTGCGATATAATCACCGCTTCGAGATATTTTCACAGAACAGCTCCTTTCTATATAAAATATTACTATATAGTAATAATTAATGCAAGTATATTTAACCCATTTATTGCACGAAGTTTTCTTTTTTTCAAGTCTTAGCAGCAATAAAATCGGTGGCCGCAAAGGCCACCGACTTTTCGTTTCACTTTATACGTTTAATACAGATTTAAGGAAGCTCTGGGTTCTCGGATTCTCAGGATGGTTAAATATCCGGTCCGGGGTTCCTTCCTCTGCAATGATTCCGTCCGCCATGAATAAAACGCGGTCGGCAACTTCTTTGGCAAAGCCCATTTCGTGAGTAACCACCAACATGGTCATGCCCTCTAACGCAAGGTCCTTCATAACCTGCAAAACGTCGCCTACAAGTTCGGGATCGAGGGCTGAAGTAGGCTCATCAAAGAGCATGATTTCAGGCTTCATGGCAAGAGCTCTGGCTATAGCAACTCGCTGCTGCTGTCCGCCGGATAAACGGTTGGGATATTCGTTTGCTTTGTCCGCAAGACCTACCTTTTCAAGAAGTTCCATGGCCTCTTGCTTGACGGTTTCTTTGTCCTCGTGCTTAACTTCCACGGGGGCAAGGCAGATGTTTTCAAGCACCGTCTTGTGAGGGAAAAGATTGAATCGCTGGAAGCACATGCCCATTTCCAGTAAGAGCTTTTGCTGGGTCTGCTTGTCGATTCTTTCAACCGTGTGATCCTTCTCTCTGTGAAGGAAAAGGTCACCCTTTATAAAAATCTTTCCCGAGGTTATTTTTTCAAGCTGGTTAAGGGAGCGTAAATATGTGGATTTACCCGCTCCGGAAGGTCCGATGATACAGATAACCTCGCCTTTTTTTACCTTAAGGTTTATGTCCTTTAAAACAACAAGATTTCCGAAATTCTTGCTTACGTGTTCCGTTTCAAGAATGTACTCGTAATTGTCCATGCCGCACCTCCTTACTCATACAGCGAGAATTTCTTCTCGACCGCATTGAAAATCCATGTGAAAAAGGCAGTGATAATAAGATAAATAATCAGTGCCGGCAGGAACACGATGTATGATATTTCACTGGTCATGATGTTCTTTGAGATGGTGGTAATGTCCATAAGGGAAATGGCAAATACCAGTGACGCATCCTTAAGCATCATGATAAATTCGTTACAAATAGGCGGAACCATTCTGCGGACAGACTGGGGAATTATAACAAGACGCATGGTCTTACCATATGACAAGCCAAGTGCTTTGGCTGCCTCATGCTGACCTTTGTCAATTGACTGAATGGCTGCTCGCACGATTTCCGCGCAATATGCACCGGAGTTAAGACCGTATGCGATAAGAGCTGCGATAAATGCGCCCTTGTAAACCGCCTGGTTATCCGCTGCGTCAAATAAGTCTCTCCAGGCAAATCCGAAGATTGCGGGAAGCGAATAATAGATTACGAACAGCTGAATCAGCAAGGGGGTTCCGCGGAAAAAGAAAATGTACGCAGAACAAGGCTTGCTTAAAAGCTTGTTCCTCGAAATCTTTCCAAGTGCCAAAAGCGTACCGAGAATAACACCGATTAAGGTGGTAAGTGTGGTAAGCAGAAGTGTGAGTTTCGCACCGTGAAGCATGTTCTCACCGCAGCCAAGCATACGGTAAGTATAGTTAACCATCTGGCCCACAAACTTGCCGGCGCCTCTATCCGCGTGGAATACCTGTCCCGCAAAGCCCACATATTTCTCGTTGATTTCACTTGCACCCGAGGTGGAGAAAGAACAGTAATTCACGATTATGAGACTGTTATAAGTAACCGTCACATGCTTTCTCGTGCTGTTCTCGTCTGCCTGTATAAGCTTCTGCATCTGCTCGCTTGCCTGAAGCTTCATGTCTGCTTCCGAAGGCTTTATTGCAGAAAGCACACAGCAAACTGCCAAGACACACAAAACCACAATCCATGTGATTTTTGTTTTCTTTTTCCAGTTTTTAATGTCAAATAAGTTTTTTAAAAAACTTTTCATATCCGTATATTTCCCAATCTAACCGAATGCTCTTCTATTCTGCACCAAACCAATACTCTAAAGTCTCCTTGATAAAGCCGTCTGCTTCCATGTCTGCAAGAACTTCATCGATAACTTTCTTAAGAGCCTCATTGTTTTTGCCGATTGCGATACCAAAGGACTCTGCTTCAGCCTCATCCTTGTATGCATAAATATACTTGTCAGGGTTCTTTGCAAGATAACCGTCTGCTACAGTAGAGTCAACCACAACCGCATCAACTTCACCGTTATCAAGCTGGGTAAAGCAACTTAACACCTTTTCATTGGCAACGATTTCGATATCGATGGTGCCGGTTGATTTGTAGTCGCTTATAAGCTCGTCAGAAGTGGTTTCTTTCTGAAGTGCAATGGTCATACCGTCAAGATCGTTAAAGCTTGAGATTGTCCTGGTATCTCCTGCCTTAAGAATGACTGCCTGGTAATTGGAAATGTAAGGGGTAGAGAAAAGCATGCTCTGCTTACGCTTGTCTGTAATGGTGCAGGCAGAGCAAACCACGTCGTAGTTATTGTCGATTCCTGCGAAAATACCGTCAAAGGAAGTGTTGATGATGTTAACCTTAAGACCGAGTCTTCTGCCTATTTCATTAATGATATCCACATCAAATCCGATGGGAGTGGTTCCGTCTTCCGCGAAATCTTCGAAAGGAGGATAGCCCACCTCTTCGCCTACACAAAGAACTCCATCATTAAGGAGTTTAACGCCGGTTAAATCATATGTTTTCTCGGTTGAAGCAGCACCAGAATTACTGCTGTTGCTGTTTTCCTTACCGCAACCTGCAAATAAAGCTGCGATGAGTGTCATGACTCCGATAAGAGCCAAAATTCTTTTAAACTTTTTCATTTTCTTCCTCCTGTGTTTAGCACGCTACCATTTTATCGCACTAAAGTGTTTTGCCAACAAAAAACGTGCATAGGATGTGCACCGATGCACGTTGTCTTTGTTCAATATAGTATTTTTCGCTTAAGATGTCAAGATAAGCTAACGGTTTTGTATCAGTTACTCAAGCTCGATAGTGCCCGGAGGCTTACTCGTAAGATCGAACATTACGCGGTTAACGCCTTTAACTTCGTTAATGATGCGGTTCATGCAGATCTGAAGAACCTCGAAAGGTATGTTGCTGCACTCAGCGGTCATGAAGTCGCTGGTGTTAACGGAACGAAGCACTACAGCGTAGTCGTAGGTACGGAAGTCGCCCATAACGCCGACGGAGCGCATGTTGGAAAGTGCTGCGAAATACTGGCCGAGGCCTTTGGTGAGGCCTGCTTTTTCAAGTTCCTTGCGGAAGATGTAGTCGGCATCCTGAACGATGCGAACCTTCTCAGCGGTAACTTCGCCGACGATACGTACACCGAGACCGGGGCCGGGGAAAGGCTGACGGTTAACGAGATACTCGGGAAGTCCGAGCTCAAGTCCTGCCTTACGAACCTCGTCCTTAAAAAGCATACGAAGCGGTTCAATAATATCTTTGAAATCAACGCAGTCGGGAAGTCCGCCCACGTTGTGATGTGACTTAATTACAGCAGATTTACCGAGGCCCGACTCAATAACGTCGGGGTAGATGGTACCCTGCACAAGAAAGTCTACAGCGCCGATTTTCTTGGCTTCTTCTTCGAATACGCGAATGAATTCTTCGCCTATAATCTTACGCTTCTTCTCGGGCTCTGTTACGCCTGCAAGCTTCTCGTAGAAGCGCTCCTGAGCGTTGACACGGATAAAGTTAAGTTCGTAGGAACCGCCCTCTCCGAATACCGCCTCAACTTCGTCACCTTCGTTCTTACGAAGAAGGCCGTGATCTACGAATACGCAGGTAAGATTCTTGCCGACAGCCTTAGACATAAGAACTGCCGCAACGGAAGAATCCACACCGCCGGACAAAGCACACAAAACCTTGCCGTTACCGACTGTCTCGCGAGTCTCACGAATCTTGGTCTCGACAAAAGAATCCATGGTCCAGTCGCCCTTGCATCCGCATACCTTGTATACGAAGTTGGAAATCATTTCCTTACCGCGCTCGGTATGCATTACCTCAGGGTGGAACTGCGTAGCATAGAGCTTACGGGAAGCATCTTCCATGGCAGCCACGGGGCATACGGACGAATGTGCAGTAATCTTGAATCCTGTGGGTGCGTTCGCAATATAGTCTGTGTGGCTCATCCACACACTTGTCTTCTCTTCAACACCTGAGAAAAGTGCCGAACTCTTATCAAGCGTAATCTCTGTATGACCGTACTCGCTGACAGGTGCTGTCTTAACCTCGCCGCCGAGAGTGTAGGCCATAAGCTGTGAACCGTAGCAGATACCGAGAATCGGAATGCCCAGTTCAAAAATCTTCTTGTCATAGTGGGGTGAAGTCTCATCGTATACACTGTTGGGGCCGCCTGTGAAAATGATACCCTTGGGATTAAGCTTCTCAATCTCCTCAAGCGCCATGGTATAAGGCTTAACTTCCGCATAGACGTTGCACTCACGCACACGTCTTGCAATCAGCTGATTGTACTGCCCACCAAAATCCAAAACAATAATCAGTTCCTGATTCATAAATTATCCTCAAAATCAAACTTTTAATGTTACGGACAAGCCGAGTAAATCTTTGTTCTCGTCCAAAATAGGCTTAATTACATCCTTTAAGTAAGCATCAACCTGCTCAACGGATCTTCCCACATAATCGATAGGATTCATAAATCCGTTTAACTCTTCGAGTGTAAGGTTAAATGCGTCGCTCTCTGCGATAAGCTTAAGAAGGTTGTTCTCCTTGCCTTCTTTCTTCACGTGAGCGCCTGCCTGCATGCTTAACTTTCTGATTTCCTCGTGAAGTTCCTGACGGTTACCGCCTGCTTTGACTGCATCCATCATAACGTTCTCGGTAATCATGAAAGGAAGCTCACTCATGATGTGTTTGTAGATAACTTTATCATTAACTACTAAACCGTCTGCTACATTCACACAGATATCAAGCACACCGTCGAGAGCAAGGAAGCCCTCTGCAACGGAAATACGTTTGTTGGCAGAGTCGTCAAGAGTTCTCTCGAACCACTGCGTAGCTGAAGTAATTGCCGGGTTAAGTGCGTCACAGATAATATATCTGGACAAAGAAGCAATTCTCTCGGAACGCATGGGGTTACGCTTGTATGCCATAGCGGATGAACCGATCTGGTTCTTTTCAAAAGGCTCTTCCACTTCTTTAAGGTGCTGTAAGAGTCTGATGTCATTGGACATCTTGTGAGCGGAAGCCGCAATGCCGGCTACCACGTTCATAACTCTTGTATCCACCTTTCTGGAATAAGTCTGGCCGGATACGGGGTAACATGCATCGAAGTCCATCTTGGCAGCAATCATGGGATCGATTTTGTTAAGAATCTCCTGATTGTTGTTGAATAACTCCTTAAAGGAAGCCTGAGTACCGGTGGTACCCTTGCAGCCGAGAAGCTTAAGTGAACCAAGCACATAGTCAAGATCGGCCAAATCCATTACAAACTCATTGAGCCACAAAGTCGCACGCTTGCCGACTGTAGTAGGCTGAGCAGGCTGGAAGTGTGTAAACGCAAGAGTAGGAAGGTCCTTATATTCCTCGGCAAAAGAAGCCAGCTTGGAAATAACGTTAATAAGTTTCTTACGCACGAGTCTTAATGCATCGCGCATGATAATGATGTCGGTATTGTCGCCTACATAGCAGCTGGTAGCACCGAGATGGATGATACCTGCGGCCTTGGGGCACTGACATCCGAAAGCATAGACATGGCTCATTACGTCGTGACGAACTTCTTTCTCGCGCTCTCTTGCCACATCATAGTTAATATCATCTACGTGGGCTTTCATCTCATCAATCATTTCCTGAGTGATGACAGGCTTGCCGTCCTGTGAAAGTCCTAACTCCATTTCAGTCTCGGCAAGTGCAATCCATAACTTTCTCCAGGTGGAAAATTTCTTGTCCTGGCTGAAAATGTACTGCATCTCCGCCGAAGCATATCTCTCCGAAAAAGGACTGATATATTTGGAAGTATCGCTCATCAATCTTCTCCTTATTTAAGCTCTGTTCCTGTAAGCATTGAATATCCCTTAAGGTAAATTGCGATGGTCTTGTCTACAACGTCCTGAGGGAGTGTCCAGTCGTGTTCGTGACTCTTAAGCCAGTCTCTTGCAAACTGCTTGTCAAAAGAAGCCTGTCCGTGACCGGGCTCATAAGCTTCCTTAGACCAGAATCTTGAAGAGTCGGGAGTAAGCATCTCGTCAGCCACTACAATATCACCGTTTTCATCGATACCGAATTCAAACTTGGTATCAGCGATGATGATGCCGCGCTCATAAGCATACTCGCTTGCTTTCTTGTAAATAGCGATTGAGTAATCACGAATCTTTGAAGCGTATTCAGCACCCTTGCCGGGATAACGCTTCTCAAGATAGTCAACAGACTGCTCATAAGAAATGTTCTCATCGTGGTCGCCGATTTCAGCCTTGGTGGAAGGGGTAAAGATAATCTCGGGAAGCTTGTCGGATTCCTTGAGTCCTGCGGGAAGCTTGATGCCGCATACGGTCTGATCCTTCTGGTAGCTTGCCCAGCCCGAACCCGAGAGGTAACCTCTTACGATACATTCAACGGGAATCATCTTAAGCTTCTTGCAAAGCATTACTCTTCCCTCAAATTTCTCCTGTCTGAAGAATTCCGGAAAATCCTTGGCATCAACAGAAATCATGTGATTCTTGACTACGTCCTTGGTCATGTCGAACCAGAACTTGGACATCTGTGTAAGAACCTTTCCCTTGTTAACCACTGTGTTGTTAAGAATAACGTCAAAACAACTGATTCTGTCTGTTGCGTATAACACGAGGTTATCGCCGAGATCGTAGATCTCTCTTACCTTGCCGCTGGCGATGGGGCTGTACTCTTTCATGTGCACTCTCCTTATATAAATTATAAAAGCTTTAGCTAATTATTTATTTCTTACGATAATGCTGTCACGCTCAGCTCCTACGGAAACGTAGGTGATGGGGCACTCGATTTCTTTCTCTATAAATTCAACGTACTTACGAGCCTGCTCAGGTAATTCTTCCCAGGTCTTAACCTTGGAAATGTCGCACTTCCAGCCGTCGAAGAATACGATAACGGGCTTGGCATCCTTAAGAGCGGTGGGGAAGGGGAATCTGTCGGTCTTCTCACCGTTCACGATGTAGTGAATACATACGGGGATCTTGTCCATATAGCTTAACACATCAAGCTTGGTAAGTGCAATCTCGGTAGCAGCCTGAACTTCTACTCCGTAACGGGTGGCAACGATATCAAGCGCGCCCACACGACGGGGACGACCGGTCTTGGCACCGTACTCGCCGCCAGCTTCTCTTAACTCGTCAGCTTCGGGGCCGAACATTTCGCATACGAAGGGGCCTTCGCCTACGCAGGTGGAGTAAGCTTTAACAACGCCGATTACATCTTCGATCTTGGCACCGGGGAAGCCTGAACCGATGGGTGCATAAGCTGCGGTGGTGTTGGATGATGTGGTGTAAGGATGAATACCGTAATCAAGGTCGCGAAGAGAACCAAGCTGAGCTTCGAACATGATACGCTTGCCGGCCTTCTGAGCCTCCTTAAGATATAAACCTGTGTCACATACGAAAGGCTTAATCTTCTCGGCGTAATCATTGAGCCACTTATCAAGCATCTCCTCGGTGTAGCCTTCTGCGCCGTAAATCTTGGTAAGTGTTAAGTTCTTCCACTCCATTAAGTCTTTTAAGTGTTCTTTTAACTCTTCGGGATAGAATAACTCGCCCGCAAGAATGGTCTTCTTCTGGTACTTGTCCGAATAGAAAGGAGCGATTCCCTGCTTGGTGGAACCAAACTTCTTGTCGGCAAGACGTCTCTCTTCCAATTCGTCCATATCTCTGTGCCAGGGCAAAAGAAGGGATGCTCTGTCACTGATCTTTAAATTCTCGGGAGTAACGGAAACACCCTTGGATGTTACGTCTCCGATTTCTTTTAAAAGATTCTCGGGGTCCATTGCCACGCCGTTACCTAAGATATTGACAACGCCGTCTCTTAAGATACCCGAAGGAAGAAGGTGAAGCGCGAACTTACCCTTATCGTTGATAACGGTGTGTCCTGCGTTACCGCCGCCCTGAAAACGAACTACAATATCATACTGCTCGGTGAGAAGGTCTACCATACGGCCTTTGCCTTCGTCGCCCCAGTTAATTCCTACTACTGCACAATTAGACATAAGAATAATCCTCCGATACAATTCTAATTACATGAGTGCCTTGCACTCTCATTGACAAGCATATTATATGTGCTTGCACGCAAGAAATATAATACATATAATATAGGTGTTACTATATGATTTTCGTATAATAAGGAGTTGTCATGAATCTTCGTTCGCTTTCCTACTTCGTGGCCGTGGCGGAGGAACTCAACATATCCCGCGCCGCCGAGAAGCTTAACATGAGCCAGCCGCCACTCAGTACGCAGATTAAGAATCTTGAATATGATTTAAATACCACTTTGTTTGTCCGGGGCAAACGCCAACTTATGTTAACCGAGTCGGGCCAGCTTCTTTACAGGCGTGCCAAAGAAATCATAAATCTTGCGGACAAAGCCGAGGAAGAAATCCTTGCTCTCACCAAGGGCATGAGCGGTACCATCTCTCTGGGTCTCGTGGAAGGAATGGCACCCGACATCGCCGCCGAATGGTTCTCCGGTTTCATTAAAGACCATTCCCGCGTGCGCTTCCGTATCCTGGACGGTAACAGCGACGACCTCATAGAGAAGCTGCTCAGCGGTATCATTTCGCTCGCAGTCATCACCGCGCCTTGTAACCAGTCACTGCTTAACTCGTTCCCGGTGGGCAATGAAAAAATGACCGTCTTAATGCGAAAAGACCACCCTCTTGCTTTATCGGGCAAAGAAACCCTCGATGTCTCAGACATCATCGATGAACCATTGATTGTTCCCAGCCGAAAGGCCGATATTGATACAATCTACAAATGGTTCCGTTCCACCCATAAAGAGCCCAACATAGTCTGCGAAATAGACTCTTCACTCAACGCCGCCGCATTGGCCGGCCGAGGCATCGGAATCTGTGTATTTCCCAAAACAGCCTACGTTCCCAGCGACTCGCTCGTCTCCATCGACATCGACAATAAGTCCAACAAGGTCGAGTATCTATTTGTCTGGCGTAAAGGCCACCCTCTTCCGACCATCGAAGAAGCCTTCATAGATTATATAAAGGATATAGCAATGCAATAACAATCATCGGATTTCTTAATGATAAAATCCGAGATTGTATGCGGTCGCCAAATGTCTGATTGTGCAAGCACATCAGCCGCTTGGCTCGTCGCCTAACAAAAAAGGCACCCTCGCGGGTGCCTTAACTTTAGCCTTTTAAGCCGTTAGACTGACGAATCATGTCTTCTACAACAATGTCGTAGATTTCGCCGATGGTATTGCAGTACTCAAGTACTTTCCAGGGCTCGTTGGTATGGAAATGAATCTTGATAAGGTCTTCATCACCTGCAGCAATCAAGCTGTTGCCTTCGAAGTGCTCGGTGATGTAATCTGCGATTTCATCCTCGTCTAAGTCTTCGTCTCTTCTGTCGATAAGAAGCTGTGTGTCATAACGATACGCAAACTGATCGTCTTCGGCATCGATACTGGTAAAGTCTGCCATTTAAATGTCCTCCTTTATCAAAAACAAAGAGGGGCGCGTGGCCTCTCTTCGTCTTATGTCTTACTTAAAAATCTTTCTGCTGAGCCAGATAAGTACGCAGGAACCTAATACTGCAACAGCAATTCCTCCGATACGTCCACCCTTAGATCCAAGTCCGATAATTCCAAGAAGAATCGAACCGACTACGCCGCCTACAAGGCCGAGGATAATGTTACGAAGCCAAGAACCGTTGCTTCCCATAATCAAACCTGCCAAGTATCCAGCTAATGCGCCGCACAAAATTGTGATTATAAAATCCAGCATAATGGATTCCTCCCCTGTTCTTTATTTACAAGATATAATGTACTCTAATTGCGACCCTATGTCAATTATCCGAGCGCCACATCAAGCGCCATCATAACAGTAAATCCGACCGCAAACATCACAACACCTATATTGGAATGCTCACCCTCCGACATCTCGGGAATAAGTTCTTCCACCACCACATACATCATTGCGCCGGCAGCAAAAGAAAGTAAGAACGGCATAGCCGGCACTATAAATCCGACTGCCATAACCGTAATTGCTCCAAATATAGGCTCTACCGCGCCCGACAACATACCATCCATGAAGGCACCAAACTTGCTTTTGCCCTCGGCGTGAAGAGGCATGGAAATAATCGCGCCTTCAGGGAAGTTCTGGATTGCAATACCTATAGCCAGCGCCATTGCTCCGCCCGCAGTAATCTCGGCCGAATGCGAAATTAATCCTGCCAACACAACACCCACCGCCATTCCCTCGGGAATATTGTGAAGCGTCACCGCAAGCACCATCATTGTGGTACGTGCAAGTCTGCTCTTTGGACCCTCTGCTTTCTCGGCATTTAAGTGCAAGTGAGGAATAACCGTATCCAGCAAAAGAAGGAATAACACTCCTCCCCAGAATCCCGCAGCCGCCGGTGCAAACGCCCACTTATCAAGGTGCTCCGACTGCTCCATTGCAGGGATAAGCAAGCTCCATATTGAAGCTGCCACCATTACGCCTGCCGCAAAGCCGGAAAGCGCTTTTTGAACAAGCCTGCCCAGATTCTTTTTCATAAAAAGAACACATGCGGAACCTGCGGTAGTTCCGACAAAGGGAATCAATAGTCCCAGTAATACTTCTTTGGTAAATATAGCACTCATAATAGCTGCTCCTTTCTTAATTAGCTATTCTTTCCCTCTTCGCCTTGATTGTAGCACAAGGCTTCTGGTTAGCAATTGCTAACTCAAACAAGAATATGGCGATTTTCATATGAATGTTTGTGCATATAAACATAAAAAGGGCGCCGGATGCAATCCGCCGCCCTTAGTTACGATGTTTCTTTACTGCTTGGATGCATAATAATCTTCGAAAAGCTTATTGGTGGCATCAAGGGTGTTCTTGCTGATTTCGGGGAGTTCTTTGCCCCAGGTCTTCTCAGCCTGCTTGTAACCCTTCTCGATGGCTTCCTGCATGGACTTCATCTTCTCTACATCGTCGCCCGCGAGAGCGGATGCAAAATCAAATAGCCTCTGAGATGTCTGCTTAACGCCCCAATAGCCGTCTTCGGAGATATCCTCCTGTGCCTGGGCTTTGGTGGCCGAATCTACGGTGACCTTGCCGCTTGCAAGGAACTTCCACATATCGTCGCCGGTTGCCTTGCCGTATGCGCCTACCTGACCGCTGATGGTCTTCTGAACAAGATCCAAAAGCTGTGCCTGACGCTTCTCCATATCTGCATTAAGCTGATTAACAAGGGCATCTCTGTCTTCCTTGCTCATCTTATTGATTGAGTAAGTGGCCTTGCCCTGATTCTGTCCTTTTTCATAGACTGCACCCACGTCTTCCTTGACGGTATTAACAGCCTTTTCTTCTTTGACTTCAGTCGCCTTGGAAGCAGTCGAAGTCGCAGCAGTCTGCGCTACGCTTGCGCCCTGTGTTACCGATGAAATTTCCAATGACATATCGGACTCCTTTCCGCATAAAAAGTGCTATGTAGCAAGAGTGCAGGCCTTATAGCCTGCACTTATATATTTATCTATATCCCCTACTCAGGAAATTTTCCTTCGCACCTTTTATACTACCCGAAGGAGCGAAACGAATTATTAATCCTTTCTTTTTCCTGCAAGTACGGGTCTTGCGATATGCACATTGAAAAATTCGATTAACGGTCCCATGAAGAACGCCGTGATTATCGTGCCCACGCCTGCAATTGTAGGGATAGCCGACACCGTTCCGCCTGCCAAAAGAAAGAGCCCGACACCAAGCGCCACACACACTAAATCTGTAATGATTCTTACATACTGGAATTTACCTTTCTTCCACGTACCTGAAATGATGAGTGCCACAGCATCGTAAGTGGACACGCCGAGGTCTGCGGTCATGTAAAAAGCAGAACCGAAGCAGATTATCACGACGCCTACCACAAGGCATATAATCCTGGTAACCATAGAAGGGTTCACTATTATCGTCTGCAGAAACTCGTAGGTATACTGCGTGATATATCCAAGCAGGAACAGGTTGATGAAGGTCGCAAGTCCGATGAAATGCCTGTCAAATATAAGTGAAAACAGTAACAGCACCGCGTTGGCAATGACATACAAGTGTCCGAATTCAAGCGGTACCGCAGCATCAAGTCCCGCCATGAAGGATTGAAACGGATCGACGCCGAGCGCCGCTATCTTAAAGATTCCTACGCTGATGGCACAAATGATAACGCCAAACAGCGACATAAATATTCTTTTTCTTAAATTTGGAATTGTTATTTTAAAATTCTTAATCATAAAAACCTCATGCAATAAAATATTGTTTCCAATTCTTTTTATCACATGAGGCTTAACAAATAATATCCATATATGGTTTTTACTGTAATAATATCACCCGTTTGAAGCGGCGCGGTCGCGGCGAAGCGTCAGATACCACCTTACAACTGCCGTTCCGATGATGATCACATAACCGATAACGCTAAGGTACGAGGGCGTCTCGGATAAGAATACCA
>JAEEGJ010021101.1_pt1 | contig 14069 bp, 13 predicted proteins | sample 8958761 | NCBI WGS metagenome assembly JAEEGJ01 (sample SAMN16246546, study PRJNA631951) | gut metagenome | biome: gut microbiome; feature: rumen; material: RS-attached | host: Bos | place: Iran: Karaj | collected 2018-10 | reverse complement strand
GTGGAGCAACAAAGCTTGGTATTCAGGTTATTCCAATTTCATCTGGTAACACACAGCGCCAGATTACCTTCATGCAAGATTTGAAGTCTACAATTTTGTTCTGTACACCTTCTTACGCTGCTTACCTTGGTGAAACTCTTAAGGATATGGGACTTACTCCGGCTGATATTCATCTTAAAGCTGGAATTTTTGGTGCAGAGCCTTGGACAGAAGAAATGCGCCGCGACATTGAAAAATCACTTGGCATTAAGGCTTATGATATTTATGGTCTTACAGAAGTTATGGGACCTGGCGTTGCTTATGAATGTTCTGAGCAGGCCGGTATGCACGTAAACGAAGACCACTTCATCATTGAAACAATTGATCCAAAAACTGGAAAGCGTCTCCCTGACGGTGAGAAGGGTGAACTTGTATTCACTGCAATCACAAAGCAGGCCTTCCCACTGATGCGCTTCCGCACAAAGGATATTGGTGTTCTCAACCGCGCTCCTTGTGCATGTGGTCGTACTTTTGTCCGCATGAGTAAGCCAATGGGACGTACAGATGATATGCTTATTATCCGTGGTGTTAACGTATTCCCAAGCCAGATTGAGGGTGTTCTTATGCAGAACGGTTACCCTGCAAACTACGAGATTCACGTTGGCCGCGAGAACAACACAGATACATTCGAGATTCTGGTTGAGATGGTACCTGAGAAGTTCAGTGATGTGGTTTCTGAAGTAAGCAAGCAGGAGAAGCAGCTTGAGAGTGCACTGTTGAGTGTTCTTCAGATTAAGGCTAAGGTTACTTTGGTGGCACCGAAGAGCATTGCACGTTCAGAAGGAAAAGCTAAGCGTGTAATTGATACACGTAAGCTTCATGACTAGGAGGAAGTAAAATGACTATTAATCAGATTTCAATTTTTATCGAAAACAGAAAAAATGCTTTGGCAGAATTTACTAACGTTCTGGCAACTCATAATATTAATATGCGTGCGATGAGCCTTGCTGATACAAGCGACTTTGGTATTGCAAGAATTATCGTTGATGATGCAGCTTCGGTGCAGGGGGCTCTTGAACGCTCTCACTACATTGTAAAGGTTACTCCGGTAATTGCGATTGAGATTCCGGATGAGGCTGGAAGCTTGAATAAGATTCTTAAGATTCTTGCTGATAACGGACGCAATGTTGAGTATATGTATGGCTTTACTGGTCGTAAGTCGGGCTCGGCTTATATGATTATCCGCTGTACTGATGTTGCTGAAACTGAAAAGGTTTGTGAGAAAAACGGCATTCGTATGGTTGCACAGGATGAGCTGGTAAACTTGTAGAGTTCTAGAACCTGCGTAAAACAATTGCAGAGGCCGGGCAGATTTCGTGGCAGCAGAAGCAGTGCAGACATTTTTGTTTGTCGTTCAGCTGGGCGGTTCCGTCCGGCCCGTTCATTTTAACAATGTGTGCCGGGCAGATCTGTTCGCAGCGGCGACACTTCTGACACTTTCTGGCAACAAATTGCGGCGTTTTAGTGAGCAGCTTTTTAGCCAGAAAGTTTATAATTCCCGGCATCTTTTTCTGCAGCGACTGAGAGTCCCGCACAATTCTAAAGGTGGTACAACGGCACGAATCTTCCGCCGCGCCGCTCGTTGTAAACTCCGCCGGATCCTTCCCCCAGCAGCCGCGCTCTAACGCGTCCTGTAAATTTAATATATTGTGCGGATTATATCCCACGAGTTCCGAACACTTCCAGTCGAGGGCCAGAATATTGTCCGAGGCGGCCAGAAACCCTAACTTAATCGGGTCCCCGCTGCCCGGGCCGCCGGGGCCGTCCATTCCCACAATAGCGTCCATAATTGCGTACTGAGGTTTTGCGGCAACTACAAGGTCTGTGAGGAAGGCTGCAAAATCTTCCTTCTTTGCGAAGCGGTAATGACAGCCGGCTTTTTCAAGACCAATCATCAGTCCAAAAAGATTTTTCATTGCACCGGTGTAGGTCATAAGCTGGTGACTTTTTAGTTTTGCGATGGAAACTACAATATCAGCTTCAAGAAACTGCTTTGCAAAATCTATTGTTTTTACGATTTTTCCTTCGGGGCAGGCAACAGTAGTCGGCTCCTTAAAATCTGCCCACTCGCCGCCGTTGTTTATAACCTGGTCATACATTCCGGTTGCCTTAGCGGCTAAAGTTGAGTTTGCAATGGCAGGTGACTCTCCGGCAATTACGCGTGCTGCACCGAGTTCCTTAAAAGCCTTAACCGCAGCTCCCACTACAACCGGGTGTGTACATACTGCGAGATCGGGAGATTTTGGATAGAGAATATTCGGTTTAAGAAGAACGGTTTTGCCGCGGACATCTGGTGGCGGAACAAGATCAAACATTACATGAATGCATTCGAGAACCTTTTCAAAATCATATTCCGCACATCTTTGCAGGGCAACTGTCGTGGTCATGTTTTAATTATAAAACCGTAGAAGTAATAATGCAATGTCAACGTGAACGTGAACGTATAACATTTTGTTAGTTCGCATTTTGTGCCTGCAATGACATAAAGGGGAAAATTATGGTATAATCATTTATCTTTTTTATTATTGAGGTTGAAAATGGCACAACGCAGAGTTGTTGTAACAGGATTGGGTTGCGTTTCTTCCGTAGGAAACGATGTAAAAACTGCCTGGGAAAACGTTAAAAACGGTAAAAGTGGAATCACAAAAATCACACTTTTCGACGCTTCTCAGCACCAGGTTCAGATTGCAGGCGAAGTTAAAGATTTTGATATAAACAATTACGGTGTAGACCGCAAGCTGGCTCGCAAAATGAGCCGTATGAGCAAGTTCCTTCTTGGAGCAAGTATCGAAGCAGCAAACGACGCAGGTCTGACTCCTGAAAATCTTAAAGATGAAAAAGCAGGAATTGTAACAGGCGTTGGAATAGGTCTTTCTGATGACCTTGAAACTGCTTATAAAAAATATCTGGATCCTGCAAGTGGTGTAAACCGCATTCCACCGCTCACAGCTCCTCTTGTTTTGAATAACGAAGCATCTGCCGGAGTTGCAATGCATTTTGGAATTATGGGGCCATCATGGACTTTGTCTACAGCCTGTGCTTCTGGAACAGATTCTTTAGGACTTGCTCTTGATATGATTCGCTGCGGCCGTCTTGATGTATGTTTCGCTGGCGGTGTAGATGCAAATCTTACTGGTTTTAATATTGGATGTTATCAGGCACTTTCTGCCCTTACAAATAAATTTAATGACACACCAGAAAAGGCAAGCCGTCCTTTCGACAAAAATCGCAGCGGCTTTGTAATGGCAGAAGGTTCTGCAGTTTTGATTCTTGAAGAGTATGAACACGCTAAGGCTCGTGGTGCAAAGATTTATGCTGAAGTTGCAGGCTATGGTGCATCTTCTGATGCTTACCACATTACTGCTCCCCGCGAAGACGGAAGTGGCGGTGCTTTGGCTATGAAGCGTGCTTTTGAAGATGCAGGTATGAAGCCAGCTGATATTCAGTATTACAATGCTCACGGAACCTCAACTTCTGCAAACGATACTGCTGAAACTGCAATGATAAAATCAGTATTCGGTGACGATGCTAAAAAACTTCACATTTCTTCAACTAAAAGTGAAATCGGTCATATGGTTGGAGCTGCCGGAAGTATTGAAGCAATCATGTGTATTAAAGCAATGCAGGACAGTTTTGTTCCACCAACAATCAACCTTGATGAACCGGATCTTGAGCATGGCTGCGACCTCGACTATACACCAAACAAAGGCATAGCTTGCGAGATTAATGCTACTGCCAGTTGTTCTCTTGGATTTGGCGGTCACAATGGATGTGTAATTCTTAAAAAAATCTAAAGTATGTTTGCACTAGTCCAAAATGACATTTTTTGATAAAATGTAAAAATAAACAGGAGATATTATTATGATTATCAAACCAATGGTTCGTTCGAACATGTGTCTTAACGCTCACCCTATTGGATGCGCTAAGGAAGTTGAAAATCAGATTGCATACGTAAAGGCTCAGAAGGCTAAGCGCGGAACAAAAAACTTGAAAGAGGGCGGAAATGGTCCGAAATTTGTTCTTGTTTTGGGATGTTCTACAGGCTATGGATTGGCAAGTCGCATCTCGGCCGCTTTTGAATATGGTGCTGATACAATCGGTGTTTCTTTTGAAAAGGCCGGAACAGAAACAAAGGGCGGTACTCCTGGCTGGTACAACAACCTGGCATTTGACCGCGCTGCTAAGGCAGAAGGTTTGTTCACAGAAACTTTCTCTGCTGACGCTTTCAGTCACGAAACTCGTAAAATGATTATTGAAGAAGCAAAGAAGGCCGGCAAGAAGTTTGATCTTATCGTATACAGTCTTGCTTCACCGGTTCGCTCTGACCCTGATAAGATTGACCCTAACAGCCCAACTGGTGCTCACGTTTTGTATAAGTCTGTCATTAAGCCAATCGGTAAAACTTATGCCGGTCTTGGAATTGATATTTTGACAGACAGCCTTAAGGAAAGCGCCGCAGAGCCTGCAAACGAAGAAGAAATTGCTAACACTGTAAAGGTAATGGGTGGCGAAGACTGGAAGCTTTGGATTGATCAGTTGAGTGAGGCTGGAGTTCTGGCTGATGGCTGCCGTACTGTTGCTTATTCATACATCGGACCAGAGTTGAGTCACGCTATTTACCGCGATGGTACAATTGGTCAGGCTAAAAAGCACCTTGAAGCTACTGCTCATGAATTGAACGATAAGCTCGCTAAGGAACTCGGTGGTGCCGCTTATGTTTCTGTAAACAAGGGGCTTGTAACTCGTTCTTCTGCTGTTATTCCAATTATTTCTTTGTACCTTTCGATTTTGTTCAAGGTTATGAAGGCTAAGGGAACTCACGAAGGTTGTATCGAACAGATGGAACGTCTTTTTGCTGAGCGTCTTTACACTGGTGAAAATAATGCTGCCGGCAAGGTTCCTGTTGATGAAGAAAACCGCATCCGTGTTGATGACTGGGAAATGCAGGCTGATGTTCAGGCAGAAGTTGATAAGCTGATGGCAAGCGTAAACAACGACAACATTAAAGACGTTTGCGATCTTGCCGGCTACAAGCACGACTTCTACGCTACAAACGGCTTCGACGTTGCCGGCGTAGACTACACTGCAGATGTAGCAAGAATGGATCAGATTTAGTAAAAAGTTGAGCCGTCATCCTGAACTTGTTTCAGGATCTTTATAAAAAAACCGCACTTCGCAAAAGCGAGTGCGGCTTTTTTTTTACTCCCTGGTTTCCTTCTGCTTTGATTGTTCGAACATGTACTTAGAGTTGAAGTTATTCACTCGTAAGAGCTGCTTTTTCTACAGCGTAACTGCGGCTTTTGAAGAGGGCAGCAATGTCTGAATCTACAAAACCTAGTTCGCACTTAACGTCTTCTGATTCCCAGTCACTGATTTTAACTCGTTTCCATCCACGCTTGAAATAATCATTACATTCCCAGATTAAAGGGCAGTAATTATATTTATCACAGTTATCAAGAACATTTGTCATCCATTTGATATCATCATTTTTTCTGACATAAGTTCCATCAGACTGCTTTAGCATTGCAACTGCATATTCACCTACAATTACACCATATCCGTCATTTGTAAAACGCTGCATCTGGGCAAAATCTTCATTCTGCTCTTTTACTTCCTGTGCAGTACCCCAGCTGTTTGCAACATTTGCCTAGCCGGCATCCTCAGAAAGAATTGAATAAGCAGGAGGTCCGTAATAATGAACAGATACCAGAAGTTTTTTAATATCTTCATTTGCAGAATCCTTTGGCATTTTATAACGTCTATCGGCAGTATAAGTCATACTAGTGTCATAACCTGGCATAAGGAGAAAGCGTTTATCATTTTTACCACCCTGCGCACGGATTTTATCTACATAATACTGACCTATTTCTTCAATAATGTCATAACATTTATTCTGGAAGGCCGTAAAGTCAGTTGCAGAAGAAGACCATACACTCACTTCTGTATCACTAGTATAATTTTTACCGCCAATTGAAAAGGCATGATAGAATCCGGCACCCCATTGTTCATTAGCTGCTTCAAAAATTAACTTGTAAGAATAATCCTTAAAATAAGTTCCTACCTGATCCCAAATTGCATCAAAAACTCTGTAAGCTTCTTCCCGGGTTTCTTCTGGACCAAAAAGTGCACACCATTCATAATCATGATGATCATTAAGAATTACAAATAAATCTGCCTCCAGTGCCCAGTTTACAATTGTAGCCACACGTTTAATATATCTGGAATCTATTGTGTAATCCCCATTTGCAATATCCATGGCATTCAACCAGGAAACAGGAATTCGTACACAATCAAAGCCTGCTTCCTTATAAGCTGTAAACATTACTTTTTGTGTTTCAGGCATTCCCCAGCAATGTTCATATTCTAAAGGATCTTTCTTAAAACCAATCCAACCGCCACCACAAGCATCCATAGTGTTTCCAAGATTGATTCCGTTTCCCATCACCTTTGTAAGCTGAAGGGCTTCCATGTTTTCATAATCATCGTCATCTACACTTACATAAACATAAGGAGTATTTTCTTTACTCGATAATAGTCCTGAGCATGAAGTAAATATTAAAAGGAAAAGAGTGTTAAACCAAATTAATTTCATATTCATAATAAACCTCCAGATAACTTATAATTACCATCAATATGGAATTTTTTATTCTACGCTCCAGTTTTTGAAGCATATATTCTTTTTACTCATCACAAAATAAAGGTTATGAAGTCCTTCCACAGTGTTTGAAAATTCTTTCACTACTGTTTTATAAGAAGCATCATCAAGGCTGATTACAGCAAGGGCTTTTGATTCATCTTCTATAGTTTCCGGAATTGAGTCTGCATAGACAAGAATTTTTCCGCTGCCTTTTACCTGAGCTGTGATTTTTGATGCACCCCCTGCAAAGTCAACATTTTTTACCATAATCCAGCCGCAGGATTTTATAGATTTTGTTGCAATGTCAGATGGAGATTCTGAGTTTTCATACCAGGTATCTGCACAGGTAAACATGGTTGTTCCTGTTACAGTTTCAAAAGGATTAAGATTCTTCAGCGCACTCACTCCTTTTCGAGTTCCCTGACAATTGTTGATTTTGACATTTTCTTCATCAATACTGTCTGTAACCTTATCTACACACATACTGCGAAAGCCGCCTCCTGTCAGAGCCCTTTCTTCCAAAGTCAATGTATGATAAAAAAGCCACCATTCTCCAGCATATTTATGAAGATGAGTATGATTGTTGCTGTAATTCAGTCCCATTTCTCCAGGATTCTTAAAATAATGCCCCTGGTATACCCAACTATCTGTATTCAAAGGAGTTTTGCTTGTCATGTAAGACATTGAACAAGCAGAAGAGGCTTCGGCTGTGGTGGTAGTCCAGGTATCCCGGGAATCCCAGCTGTTGTTGAAGGTGTAAACATATGTCCCATTTATGAAATTCAGTTCGCTTGCTTCAAAAAGATATGGTGCCTTGATTTCAACAAAATTACTTGCGATGGAAATCATATCACTTCCAAGTTTTACAATTCTTGCACTTCCAGGAAATTCTGTTGTACCATCACTCGCTCTTCCAGCTCCAAAAGAAAGCCAGCCATCTCCATTTTCATCAATGCAAACACCAGGATCGAAAGGGCTCGGACAGTCTGTAAGAGTATCGCCAGTCAAGGATTTTACTCCGGGATAAACAAGGGCTTTAGTTAAGGGAGAAGTCCATGGGCCTAGAGGTGATGTTGCTGTAATAACGCCGGAACCAAGGCCGTTGTTGGAAAAGTACATGTAAAAGTGGGTTAGCCCGTCATCCTCTTCTCTTGAGCAGATTGAAGGTGCCCATGAGTTCGTAATCCATGGAGCAATTTTTCCTACATTGATTTCTCCGTGATAAGTCCAGTTGACCATATCATCAGTTGAAAAACATACCAGTGACTTGATTTTTTCGTAGGTATTTTTTTCTGCATTCAAATACTGTTCATGGTCATTTGTGCCATAAACATAAAGTCGACCTTCATATTCTACAGCTGTAGGATCTGCGCAAAATACATTTGCAGAAATAGGATTTGCTGTTGTTGTCAATTTCCAGTTGTTTTTGCTTATTTTCACAGTAAGCTCTCCTTGGTCAGTATTGTCAGATTCCGTTTGATTTTCATTGTCAGAAGCGGTATTCGATTTGCAGGAACAGCCAAAAGAAAGAGGAACTAATATCATCACAGAAAAAAGATATTTATAGATTTTTGTCATAATTTTCGACCTCCTTGCATAATCAACATAATAAGGTCAAAACTTGTTAAAACAATTGCATTTTAATCTATTTTTTATAGCATTTTGTGCAGATTTTGCTTTTTTAGTGTATAATTTTGGTATGAATATAAATATTGGGGCAATAGGCTATAATTATACTCACGAAGAAGGTTTTAGAATGGATAGACCAGACGGACCTGGTGCCTGGCTTTTTCTACTTGTAAAATCTGATGCGATATTCTATATAAACGGTAAGCGAAATCTTGTAAAAAAACATTCCTATGTACTTTTACAACCAAAAACTCCCTGCATGTATCAAGGAGCTAAAGAAAACTATGAAGATGACTGGTTTTTCTTTAATATGACAGAAGAGGATAAGACAGAACTTCTTGAAAGAGGGCTTGTGTTTGATACTCCTGTTTTTCTTGGCATTACGGAAGAACTCTCCTCTTTAATTCATCAAATTTCTTATAATCATTTTTCTGCTGATATTTATCATGAAGAAATAAAAATTCTTCTTACTTCTGTTCTTTTTCTAAAAACTGCACAACAGGCTAAATCAAAAATCATACAGTCTCCAGATGCTCTTGCCAGCAAAAATGACAAGCTCACTTATTTAAGAACCAGACTCTTTGAAGAGCCTGCTCTTTTTTCCGGTATAGATGAAATGGCAGCTTATATGAACTTAAGCCGTTCAGGTTTTCAGCACCTATATTCCCATACTTTTGGAGTAAGCGTAATTCATGATGTCATAAACGGAAGAATAGAAAAAGCAAAATCATTACTTTCTAAAAGCAATTTTTCAATTACTGAAATTTCAAATAAATCCGGTTATAAAAGTGAGTTTCATTTTATGCGGCAGTTTAAAAAAGAAACGGGCTTAACTCCAACCGAGTTTCGTCGAAGCTCCAGCTGGACACAAATTGAAAAAAGCAGATAAAAGGAAAATGCTATGATTTTAAATACCGGTCAGCGAACAGACATTCCGGCTTTTTTCCCACAGTGGCTTGCAAACAGAATTAAAGAAGGTTTTGTCCTTGTAAGAAATCCTTATAACCCGAGCCTTGTCACACGCTACGAAATTAATCCGCAAGTTGTGGATGCGATTGGCTTTTGTACAAAAAATCCTGCGCCCTTTTTTCCTTACTTAGATTTGGTGAAAGATTTTGGCCAGTTCTGGTACCTTACGATTACGCCTTATGGAAAGGATATTGAGCCCGGGGTGCCGGAGAAGTCAGAGGTTATTGAGAGCTTTAAGTATTTGTCGCGTACGGTTGGTGCTGAGGCTTGCGGTTGGCGTTATGACCCGATTTTTGTTGATTCAAAGTACACGGTTGATTTTCATTTGCGGGCTTTTGAAAAAATGGCGAGAGAGCTGGAAGGCTTTACAAAAATTGTTGTCATCAGTTTTATTGATTTATATGAAAAGGTGAAGCGCAATTTTCCCCAGGTGCGGGAAGTTAGCCCGAAGGACAAACTTTTTCTGGGTCGTACTATTATTAAAATTGCCGCTGACCACGGAATGCTTGTAAAGCCCTGCGGCGAAGGAGATTTTCTTGCGCCATACGGAGCAGACTGTGGCGGCTGCATGACCATCCGCGATTACGAAAGGGCAATCGGCAAAAAGCTAATGGTGCCGAATTATAAGCCCTCCAGAAAAGAATGTGCCTGCTATCTTTCTGCAGATATCGGCGCCTATGACACTTGCCGTCACTATTGTAAATACTGCTACGCAAACAACGACCTGACTCAGGTTGCAAAAAATCAAAAGCTCCACGACCCGGCATCACCATTCCTTATTGGTGGCAGCCTGCCGGGAGACAGGTTACATATCGCGGAACAAAGATCCTGGGTGGACAATCAGCAGGAACTGGGGTTTGACTAAAACAAGCCCCAGCTGCTTTCTGTAATATTTGATGTTTGAACCAATTGAGTTTTTCATTTTGTTTCTCCTTTCGGCAAGCTTGATAAAAGGTTGCCGTTTTTTTAATTCCGCGCGGTAATTGTATATTAGCAGATGTCTCAGAAAAATCCTAACAATTTATTTTTGGAAATGACTCAACGGAAAGTTGAAAATACGGGAGAAAATTTGTTAGTATGATATTTGGATAACGAAATGTGCGGGAACGCAATGTATGTTGGAGTTAAAAAATGAGAACAATAAATAATCAGAAAGATGTAAAAGAGCAGTACGCCAATGCAGGAAACTTGAATACCCGCATTTCGATTCATCAAAAATATTCTACAAATAAAATGGGCTTCGGCAACTGGATTTTTTCAAATTATAAAATCACGCCGGGCATGAAGGTTCTTGAACTGGGCTGCGGAACCGGCGATATGTGGAAGGGGCATGAGGATTTAATCAAGGCTTGTGACAGATTTGTTCTTTCGGATTTTTCTGAGGGCATGCTTGAAAATGCAAAAGCAAATCTCGGAGATTGCGCCGGCCTTGAATACCGTGTGATTGATATTCAGAATATTCCGTTTGAAGATGAAAGCTTTGATGTCGTGATTGCAAATATGATGCTCTATCATGTGCCGGATATGAATCGCGGGCTGTCCGAGGTTCGTCGGGTTTTGAAAAAGGGTGGTGCTTTTTACTGTGCAACTTTCGGCGAGCACGGAATTATGGAATTTCTTTGCAAGGCATTGAATACTTATGGCGTTGAAGATAATGCGAACAACAATTTTACACTGCAAAATGGAGAAGAAATTCTTGAGCCATTTTTTTCTGACATCCAGAGATTGAACTATGAAGATTCTCTTGCAGTAACAAACCTTGATGATTTAATTGAATATATTTATTCGCTTTCCAGCATGACAAGTTTGAGTTCCGTACCAAAGGAAGAAATCCGTGAGGTACTTACAAAGTTTGTCGCCAATGGAGTTTTGAATGTTCCAAAGGAATATGGAATGTTTTGCTGCAAAAAAGCTTTGAATTAAAAAAGTAAAGGAGGCGAATACTATGCCAGACAAATTTTCAAAATCTTTTATACAGGCACTTGAAAACAAAGACACCGAGTCTCTTCTTGTAATTCCAAAAAGTGATTTACACAATCATCTTGGTCGGGGTTGCAGAAGGCAGTGGCTTTCGGAAAAGTTGAATCACGATTTTCCGCCTCCACCAGAAAAGTTTGACGGGCTTATAGGAATGCAAAACTGGTACGTTGGTGCAATCAGGGATTATTGCCGTGCGCATGATGCTTTGAATATGCGCCGGGAAGGTTGTTTTGCCGAAGCTGGGCGAAATCATCTTGCTCGTTTTGCACCACAATTTTCTGACACTGATATTGAAGATTTTGGCGGTGTAGAAGACTTTGCAAAATACTGGGATAAGCTTCGTGAAAAATATTGCCCTGATGCAGTTTATGAGCCGGAGCTTGCTTTCGCATCTTATGCTGATGTTGGAGTGAGTGTTGAGCTAGCCGAAAAATATTTTGCCAGCGGATATTTTAAGTTTATTGACGTTTGCTGCGGTGAAGGCTACAAACCTTTTTCTGATTATATTCCTCTTTATAGAGTTGCCGAAAAATATCACATAAAAAAACGCATGCATGTTGGCGAAAGCGGAAGTGCCGAAGATGTTGAAGCTGCAATTGAAACGCTGGGACTTGATGAAGTTCACCATGGAATAAATGCGGCCACTTCTCCAAGAGTTATGAAGCTGCTGGCTGATAGAAAAATTACGCTGAATGTTTGTCCAACCAGTAACATTATGTTAGGTTACGCTAACAGTTACGCTGAGCATCCAATAAAAATCCTTGTAGAAAATGGAGTACCTGTAACAATCAACACGGATGACCTTCTGGTTTTTGATTCTTCTGTAGAACAGGAATATCTTAGATTGTATGAGGCCGGAACATTGACAGCTGAAGAGTTGGACAAGATTCGCTGTTGGGGAATTTATGGAAAATAAGAAATGCCTTTTCGTCGGATTCAAAGGAATGAAAAACTCTTCGTGTGTGCTGGTTAGTGAACTTTTGAAAGAGTCTCCTCTGCGGGAAGATGGAACACTGAAAAATTTCTGGCTGCTCACTAATTCCTTTGAAGGCGTAAAAAGAGACATATATGCCATTGAGGGCAGTTACGATTTTGTAATTATGTTTGGTTGTGATAAGTCTTTGAAAGACTGTGTGAGACTCGAATGCTTTGCAGAAAAAGATGGAGTAAAATGTGAGACGCGTCTGGATGTAAAACTGTTATCAGAAACTTTGTCACGCGATGGAGTGGAAAATGTAATTTCTGAAACTCCCACCCAATATTTGTGCAATGAAGCCTACTGGTATGCTTTGCAAAAGTTTGATGGGAAAGCAGTTTTCGTTCACATCCCGACACTTAAAAATATTGATGAAAATTATATTTCAAAAATGAAGGAGTTTAAAAACTATGGCATCCTGGATGGTACATTTAAGAGTAGCAGATGAGCTGCTTAAGAAAATTGAAAACCTTGACGAACAGGCTTTTGTTATGGGCAACATCGCTCCAGACAGCGGTGTTCCAAATGAAGACTGGACAGTTTTTCAGCCACCAAAAGACGTCTCTCACTTCAGTGAAAAGTCGCAGAATAAAACTATCAATATAGAAAAGTTTACCTCTCAGTATTTTAATGGCCAGCTTATTAAAAAATACAATAAAAAGGAGTTCTCATTTTTCTTGGGCTACTACACACATCTACTCACCGACATTGAATGGGCAAACAATGTTTACGAGCCACTTTTACAAGCTTATCCCAAAGAAGCAGTCGAAGATAAATACAAGCTTGTATGGACCGCAAAAGGCGACTGGTACGATCTTGATTTTTTGTATCTTGAAGAACATCCGGATTTTCGAGCCTTTTCAATTTACGAAGAATCAGTGAATTACGGAAATGTCTTTATGGATATTTTCAGCAAAGACGCTTTTGAAAACCGCCGCCAGTATATTACAGGATATTATCGCAGCAGCAATCACGGCGACCTTCACAGAAATTACAAATATCTTACTCCGGAACAGGCTGATGATTTTGTGAAAAAAACAGTGGAGAAACTGTTACCTGTGATAAGGAAGGTGTATAAATGATTTACAAATATAATGAAAAAATTGATGTAAAAGAAATTTGCGATTTACGGCAGTCAGTTGGCTGGAACAGAATGGAAAAGGAAATGGCGGATCCCAGGCTGAAGTCATATTATCACATTGCTGTTTATGAAGAAGAGAATCAGAAGCTTATTGGATTTGTTGACAGTGTTTCAAATGGCGTTACAGATGCATATATTCAGGATTTAATGGTTCATCCGGATTTTCAGGGTAAGGGGCTTGGTAGTGAACTTATGAATAAGATGATTGAGTATTTAAAGGAAGCAGGTATTTATATGATTTCTGTTCTTTACGATGAATACTTAAAGGATTTTTATGCCCGCTTCGGTTTTTATAATTTGTTATGTGGACAGATGGAAACTTACCGGGGGTTTTAGGGGGGTAAGCAACTTGTTGCGTCCCCCCTAGGAGAAGGGGTGGCGAGCAACGAAGTGCGAGCCAGGGGAAGGCTTTCCCCTCCCCCTCCATAAATAAGACAAAACTTCGCAAGAAATGACAGGAAATATTTGGCGGGCGGATTTATACTTCTAATCGAAAGGACGGAAAAATGGAGTGGATTAAGGTTATCAATGACGCGATTGAATTTATGGAAAAAAATCTGACGGAGGAGATTGGCTTGCTGGAGGTGGCTCGGAGTGTCAATATTTCGGCTTTTCATTTTCATCATGCTTTTACGATTATGACTGGAATTACGCCGGCGGAGTATATTCGAAACAGGCGCCTTACTCTGGCCGGGCTT
>JAEEGJ010021098.1_pt1 | contig 14070 bp, 10 predicted proteins | sample 8958761 | NCBI WGS metagenome assembly JAEEGJ01 (sample SAMN16246546, study PRJNA631951) | gut metagenome | biome: gut microbiome; feature: rumen; material: RS-attached | host: Bos | place: Iran: Karaj | collected 2018-10 | reverse complement strand
CAATCGAAGAGACTAAATCCTTGAAGTTAAAGAACTCCCAGATGTTAAACTCCTTACCCTCAAATTCCTTTAATCCCTCAAAAACCTCTTTCAAATGGTCTTCGGTATAGAAAATCGCAGGCTCGTTCATATCGTTCCAGAAGCCCTCGATTCCCGCATCCGTAAGCACCTTATACTTGTCGCCGAACCATTTGGCTGCTTTTTCATTCAGGAAGTCAGGGAAATGTACCTTGCCGGGCCAGACTGCCGCCACAAGGTTAGTACCGTCTTCTTTTTTGCAAAAGAAACCGTTCTTAACGCCCTCTTCGTATACGTCATAGCCCTTTTCAATCTTGACGCCCGCATCAATAATCGGTATCAGGTGGATTCCTTCCGCGCGCATTTCTTTTACAAAGTTTTCAAAGTCGGGGAATCGCTCGGGATTAATGGTGAAATCCTTGAAATCCTGCATGTAGTCGATGTCCATATATATCATGTCAAGGGGAATACCGAGTTCTTTGTATCTGGTGGCTACCTCGCGAATATCTTCGGCAGTCTTGTAGCCCCAGCGGCTCTGGCCGTAGCCGAAAGCCCAGATGGGGGGCACATAGCTCTTGCCCACAAGGGTCCTGAAAGCCTTAACCAGTTCTAAGGGAGAATCACCGTCAAACACATAAAAATCATAATCGTTGTGCTCGGCCCTGATAACGAGCTTATCAAGGTTGGTGTAGCCTATATCGAACTCAACCTTGCCGGAATCGTCCACAAAAAGGCCGAAGCATTCTGTTCCGTCATCAACAATGAGGAAATTCTGGGAAGCATACAGGGATTCTTTGGTCTCCTCATGATGAGGGTCGTCGGAATTGTTGCTGACATACTTCCAGCCACGCTTATTGATGCCGCGAACGGTCTCGCCCAGGCCGAATACCATATCCTTGTCCTTCAGGTTATAAGTAAAAGTACCGAGCTGCGGGTTGTATTTAAAGTGGTCCGGAGTCCCTTCCGAAGCCGGCACATCTACCACTGTCGCCCCTGTTTTTAAAGGTGTTCCGAATACATATTTTTTTATATTGTTAAAATCAGACATATGTGGGTCCTCCTGTTCTTTTTTGATTATATCAAAAAAAGAGCCGGGAGAAAATCTCCCGGCCCATACCTGATTATTTACAATATTCTTCAACAGCTTTGCTTACGAATTCCGCAGTGCCCTTGCCGCCTGCCTTGTCGATGTTTTCGGTAAATTCATTGCCGCTTGCGTACATCTTGCCAAGCCCTGAAAGGATATCCTTGGTGCAGTTGTAGAAGTGTGCGCTGATATAGTCGCGTAAGCGCTGTACCATTTCCTGCGCTTCTTTGGACTTAGGGTCACGTCCCACTATCTTACCAAAGTCAGCGAACAGCTTCATGAAGTCATCCATCACTGTTTTGGTCTCCTCCTTACTGCGACCGGAGGCCTTCGCTTCGTATTCTTTGTAGGCGGGTGTATTGCCCCACTGCTCCTTGGCCTTCCTGGCGTATTCATCAAGCTTGGTTGTATCAAATGCTGAAAAATCCATTTTGTTTGCTCCTTTCTTTTTAAGTCCACGGGCAAAAGAAATAAGATTCTCCAAATGTTCTTTCTTAAGTGTCAAAAGCTCTATCTGCTGATTTAAAGCCTTTTCTTTGTCAAAGTCCGAACTCATTATTATGGTCTTAATCTCTTTAAGGGGAAACTCAAGCTCCCTGAACAGCAAAATCTGCTGAAGCGTCTCCAGGACCGTATCGTCATACAGCCTGTAGCCCGACTCAGTATACTCCGCGGGTTTTAAGAGGCCTATGTTGTCATAGTACTGCAGAGTGCGTATACTCACTCCGGTCAGCTTGCTTACTTCATTTACCGTCATCATGGCTTGTCTCCCTTCCGTGTGATTATACCATAAACTATTACGTAACGTCAGGGTCAAGTACTTTTTTACAATTATTTTTGTAAGGCAAAAGAAAATGCCCTAAACACGGGCTTTCCGGGCTCTGCTTAGGGCAAATTTGTTACATATGATTTTGTAAATATTTACTTTTCACGATTGATTTTACCGTTTTCCACACGATAAACCATGTCACATTTCTCTATGGTCTGAAGTCTGTGTGCGATGATGACAAGAGTCTTCCTGCCATGGAGTGCGTTGATGGATTCCATGATGGCAGCTTCCGTATCGTTATCGAGAGCAGAGGTAGCCTCGTCAAGAATCAGAACTTCGGGATCGTTGTAAAGGGCTCTCGCAATACCGATACGCTGTCTCTGACCGCCTGAAATTCTGATGCCGCGTTCACCGATTTCGGTATCAAGGCCGTCGGGAAGCTTACGAATGTAATCCGCAAGGTGCGCCTCTTCAAGCACTTCCCACACACGCTTCTCATCAATTTTTTCTTTGGAAACACCGAAGGCAACATTCTCGCGAATGGTTCCGTCCAGCATGTAAATCATCTGAGGAATATAGCCTATGTTGGCAAGCCAGCCGCGATAATTGTCTTTGGTATTTACATCGTCGGCATATACTCCACCGTTTTCGGGTTTTAAAAGTCCCAGCAGAATGTCCACGATAGTGGTCTTGCCGGCACCCGAAGTACCTACCACGCCAACCGCCGAACCAATTGGTATCTCCATATCGGCATTCTCAAAAATATACCTTTCGGTCTGAGGATATTTGTAAGTAATATTCCTGATGCTGATACCTTTCCTGATATCAAGTTTGGAACTTGCGGGCTCCGCAAAAGTCATATCAACGTTCTTATTGTCAATTTCTTCAATAAGATTGTCGGAAACGTTCATTAAGAAAGGCTTGAAATACGATATTGCATTGAGCTGGTTATTAATCTTATTGGCCGAAGGAAGAAGTCTGTAAGCCGCAGCCACAAGACCGCCGAGAGCCGACAGCTGCGAACCGATATCACCGCCGCGTATCAAAAGAACTATCATGCAGCCCATCATACCCGCTATGGTTACCGTCTCAATCAAAAGCTTGGGTGTGTTGTTGTAAAGGGTATATCTCTGCACGGCGTTAACATAGCCGTTACCGCATTTTTTGTATTCTTCCACAAAGTATTTCTCTGTGCCCGTAACCTTAACTTCCTTGATGCCCTGAACCATCTGGGAAATCTGCTTAAACAGTCCCGAATAGAAGTCCTGGTTTTCTTTGCCGGAGCGCTCCATAATCGGCTTTAAAACCTTTGTAATGACAAACATCACAAGGATTAAAAGAACGGATATAACCAGGCAGAATAAAGGTGTGGTAATAAACATCAGCGCCACAAGGAAAAGGCTGACCATAAGCTCTGTGGCAAGTGTCAGAAGAGCCTGCACCAATCCGTACATATTGTTTACGTCCGAAGTAATGCTTCTTTGCACAACCGCTGTGTCCGCAAAAAGAAAGAACTCGTAATCTCTCTTAATGTAGTTACGCATAAGTCTCTCGGAAGTTCTGAACTGATTCTTGTATACGAACGCGTAAGTTAACTTCCAAAGAAGGAACAGGTACGCATTTTTGGCTATAAAAGAAACAATCAGGAGTGCCATCAAAAGGATGGAGAAGTTTCTTTGGCTGAGTCCCAAAAAGTCATATACAGTCTTAATTATTTTATTGGTCTCTAAGGTTTCGGGACTTGCCACAACTCCTATAACCGCCATGACAAGAAGTGTAGCCGCGGTTTCAAGTGCCGCACCGATTACCATGAGAACTACCAGCCCCAACATCTGATGCTTCTGTCTTTTGTCAAAAATTCGCATCAGCTTCTGCCAGATTTCTTTCATAAATTCTTTTCCTCAAAATGTATATTAATGAGCCTCTGCTCGAAGTCGCGCCTGTTTTTATTGGCAAGAGTCGAAAGAATGAGACCCGCAAAAAACGACTGAATGGCGGCGATTACCACGAATCCGCACACAATCAGCGTAGGGAAGCGGCTTACCAGACCGGTCTGAAAATACTCTATCAATACAGGGATAAAGAAACCGACCGAAATCAGGGTAAGTATTATCGCTATTGTATTAAAAAACGCAAAAGGTTTGTAGTTTTTGTAAAGCTTGACGATGGTCATTAAAACCTTAATACCGTCCGAATATGTGGAAAGTTTGGAAACGGAACCTTCGGGTCTGTCTCTGTATTCCACTATGACGTTGCGAACGTCCATGTTGTTGTATACCGCATGAATAGTCATTTCCGTCTCTATTTCAAAGCCCTTGGACAAAATCGGGAAGGTCTTGGCAAAGTTAAAGCTGAAGGCTCTGTAGCCCGTCATAATGTCCTTGATGTCGGTCTTGAAAAGCCTGTTTATGGAAAACCTTACGAAGCTGTTGCCAAAGTTGTGGAAAGGACGCTTATTCTCCGAAAAATATGTGGAAGAAAGTCTGTCACCAACTACCATATCGGCGCCGTCATCGGTCACAAGAGTGCACATTTCGCGGGCATATTCCATGGGATAAGTATCGTCGCCGTCTACCATCAGGTAGCATCTGGCATCTATTTCCCTGAACATCCTTCTGATAACGTTTCCTTTGCCCTGAAGATGTTCTTTCCTGACTATAGCGCCGCCTTCTTTGGCAATTTCCGAGGTCTTATCTGTGGAATTGTTGTCATAGACATATATCACCGCTTCGGGAATATTGGCCTTCACATCGGCTATTACTTTGCCTATGGTCTTCTCCTCATTGTAGCAGGGTATCAAAACCGCTATGCCGTCCATTAAGCTTCCTCCTAATCTTCAGACTCCTGTCCAAGCCCCAAATACGCATTTTCATCCAGATACAAATCATAGTCGTCGTAGGATCTGACATAATTAAATCCGTATGCATCAGGAACTTCGGTAATCTTTTTGTCGTTCTTAAGGATGAGGTAAGGTGTGTCGCACGCTCTCAATGCCTGCGTCAGCCCCTGCATATCTATTTCTTCCTCCTCAAGGAACTCATCCACATTGCTGTACTCGTTGAAACCGTATCCCATCAGAACCGTCCTGCCGTAAGCCAGACACACATAAGGCGTATACTGTCTCACATACTGAATGTGCTCTATCGGGAAACATGCCCGAACCTCACGGCCCTCAACAATAATATCATCGCATATATCCACAACAACCTGCGGAACATGATACGAATTCTCAGCCTTGGAAAAGTGCGGGTTAATATAAATATACCTTCCGGACACCATTATAACAGCAATCGCCAGCAAAAGCGAAACCGGCCTGAACCTTCGCGGCACCATTTCTATAGCCTCAACCAGCGCAAAGCACACTATAACGGCATAAGGAATAATCCACATTATCCTATAAAGAATCTCTCCGTCATCGGCCCTCTCCATATAAACGGACCAGAGCGGGCAAAAGAAAATCGCCAGCACAAACACCGGAAGCCACACCGTAAGTGCCTTCACCACACCCTTTTTCAGCTTAAGCCCCAGAAAAACTATGCTTGCAAGAAGCAGAACAAACAGGAAGCCTTTACCCGAAAAATCTCTTAAATTGTCAAGTATTCTCTCCAATTCGGGCCTCCTATCTCATTTTTAAGTATAACAGCACGGTTATCATGCTAATCACAACCGGGAGTCCTGTCGCAACAGCGTTTTTAAGCCGCTTTCCCGTGACAAACATCCATATTACCGCTCCAAAAAGCATGATGGGCACCAGAATATTTCCGAGGAGACTGGACAAAGCAGCCGCTCCGGTAATAGCAAAAATCGTAATGAAATCCCTAAAGCCCACATTTCCGCCTTCTTTGGCAATTTTAAAAAGCTTGTAAAAGAGAAGCGGCAAAATAATGCATGCCAAAGCTTCTTTGCCCTGGCGGGCGCGGGTGAGCATGAAAGTCCCGGCCGTGGAAGTGGAAACATTTGAAAACAGTTCAAAAACTGCCGCAAGTATCAAAAACATATAACGCTTCTCACGATTCTCCGCACCGAAAAGAAGCTTCGAAATCTCGTTAAAGATAATATAAGTCAATACAATGAGCATAGGCGCCAGCACCGAATGGGACAGCGTTGCCGAATCGATGCCGCTTACCCTTGCAAGAGACGCAACCCACATGGGAAAGGGAGCAAAAGCGTATCTGTAGGGTATGGGTGCAGGTGTTCCTATGTAGGCGTCAAGCAGGTACATTCTGTCTGACGCTTCGGCAACTCTTGCGGTTGCCACGTAAAAAGAATCATCTCCGTCCGCATATGCGTAAAACACGGTCTTATACAGCACGAACAGCACTATGCTTAGGAATATTCCGAGATAAACAATCTCTGAACCGCTTAAGGGCTTACCTGCCGGTTTTACGGTTCCTTTGCGAGCTCTCATAATCGTTACGATAAGACCTGCCAGAAACAGTACAAGGTAAAGCCACATAAGAACCGCTGCAAGTAGCGACAGTCTTTTTTCAAATAAAACAAGCGGAACGCCCACGGCAAAAGCAAGCGCCCACTCAATCGCAAAGCCGTACACTACAGCCATGAGCCGCCCTTCATCCTCACGTCTTATTAAGTTGCCCATGCCTGTTGCCGCTACCAGCATAACCGCAACAAATAAAAGCGCTCTTACAATCAGCATACAGTCTTTTTACGCTCCGTCAAAACAATCGCAGCCGTGAGCCAGCCCACAACCATGAAAAGTACATTCCTGTAATCATATTCCCGCACGCATATAAATGTTCCGTACAAAGAAAAAAGAAAAACCAAAGCCATCAGGCCAAAAGCTGCCGTCTTACCCGGCAGTTTTTTTCTGCCGATGATATCGACCACACCTTTTATCAAGTACAAAGCCGTCAAAAGAAGCATCACCGCCGAAGAAAAGATATAATAAATCTTTGATACCTTCGGAGCTTCTCTGAAAAGATAATTTAATCCGCTTGAAACGGAATTATCAGTCAATTGCTTAAGAAGCACAAAAGCCGTCGAGCCCGGTGCCAGAAAATACAGAAGCTCGTCTCTTACAATGTCAATTCCCCAATAGCCGAAGCCTTTCTTAAAGGCATTAGAGTACATAAGTTTATACAAGGCTCTGACATCCTCAACGCTCGTCAGTTCTTCGTATCGATAGCCAAACTCCATGGAAAGCTTTTCCGGACTTCTGTCGCAGTCAATGAGAGAAACCGAACCTGTAGTTCCGAGTGCGTTCTCTTCCCAAAAATCCACGAGTACTTTATTCTCGTAAATTCGTGGCCACACCACTCTCTGCGCTATAAGAAATTCCGGGCTTCTGTGTACTCTTCCGTATGCCTTGTCATCTCTTATAAGCCCATTTGTCAAAACGGGAATCGCAAAAGAAAGAACAATCAAAACCGCAAGAACGGCCTTAACCCTCTTGTTCCTGATAATGTCACCCACAAAATAAACAATCCCGGCAATCAAAAACAAATATGCATAATCCGGATTGAGAAAGCCTGCCGCAAGGGATGCTCCGGCAGCGGTGCATATTCTTTTTACACCTGATGATGTACCGAAAGCCGCCCACAAAATCGTCAAAACGCATGCCAGTGCCAAAGCGTTAGGCGAAACCGCTGTCTCGGCCTGCAAAATCTGCGGGTTGGTCACTATGATAAGCGCTGCCATATTGCCGACGCGCTTCTCCAAAAGACTTCTTAAAAACAGAAAAACGCTTAAATCAAGCAAAAGAATCTGAAATATCTGCAGAAGCACACCATGACCCAAAAACTTCACCAAAAGAGCATACAAAATACCCATGCCGTCATCAACCTTAAGGGAATCGGCCGCAAGGATGTATGTGTGGGCCACATAGTCGTTTTGCAAAACACCTGTATTCTTAAACAGCCAAAAAGCCGCAAAGACTGCCTGAATGGCAATTGCGGCATAGGCAAAGTATTCAATTACTTTTTTGAACTCAAGCTTTTTATCAGACTCCATAGAATGCCTTAATCTTATTAATTACAAAGTCACAGTCAGCCTCGCTGAGCCCGTAATACATGGGAAGTCTGGTAAGGCGCTCGCTTTCTTTGGTGGTGTATACGTCTTCACCGTGGAAGCGGCCGAATTTCTGACCTGCGGGAGCTGTATGGAGAGGAATGTAATGGAATGCGGAATAAATACCGTCTTTCAAAAGAGCATCGATTAATGCGGTGCGCTCCTTGATATCCTTACACTTTATGTAGAACATGTGCGCATTGTGCTTGCAGCCCTCGGGAATGGTGGGAAGTTCCAAAATTCCGCGTTCTTTTAAGGGCTTGAGGCCTTCATTGTACTGATTCCATCTTGCAAGACGGAAATTGTTAATCTCATCGGCCATTTCAAGCTGAGCGTAAAGGTATGCCGCATTCATGTCGGAAGGAAGGTATGAAGAACCGTAGTTCTGCCAGGTGTATTTGTCTACCTGACCGCGGTAGTACTTGCTTCTGTCGGTACCTTTTTCTCTGATAATCTCGGCTTCTTCAGCCATCTTTAAATCCTTAATGAGGAGGGCTCCGCCTTCACCCATGGAATAGTTCTTTGTTTCGTGGAAAGAAAGGGCGCCGAAATCTCCAAAAGTGCCGAGAGCCTGTCCCTTGTACTCGGACATGATACCCTGCGCGGTATCTTCTACCACGTAGAGATTATGCTTGCGGGCAATCTCCATAATTTTGTCCATCTCACAGGCCACACCCGCATAATGCACGGGAGCGATTGCCTTTGTTCTGTCGGTAATGGCTGCCTCAATCTTGTTCTCGTCAATATTCATGGTATCGGGACGAATGTCTACGAATACAGCCTTGGCGCCTCTTAATACAAAGGCATCCGCCGTAGATACGAAGGTGAATGAAGGCATTATTACTTCATCGCCTTCCTTGATATCGCACAAAAGTGCGGCAAGCTCAAGAGCATGTGTGCATGAAGTGGTAAGGAGTGCCTTGGAAGTGCCGGTTTTTTTCTCCAGCCATTCACTGTCCTTTTTGGTAAATTCTCCGTCACCGCAGATCTTCATATTGTCCACAGCCTGCTTAATGTAGTCCATTTCCTTTCCCGTAAAAGGAGGAACGTTAAATCTGATCTTGTAATCAGCCATATCTTTAACCTCTGTCTTTCTCTATTCAGCCGTTAACATGGTGAATTTATCATTCGTGTAAACCGCCGTATAATTGTATTTTGAAATAAAATCCTTAAGAATGCTTTGCTTTTTATTCTCGGGATTGTTTAAGATTGTATTCCATTCTTTGTCCCCCACTATGACCGGAGGCAAGCCGTTTCCCGTATCGGCAATCCTGCCTTCAAGTTCCTTCATGTCCGCCTCGAATTTGTCGGTTGAAAAGGAAGCCAGACTGGGCCATGCCGTGGAAATAACAGGTTTCTCCCGAAGATAAAATCCGAGTCCCGACACGTCTCCGTACAAAAGAACGCCTCTGCCCGCAAGATTCTCACGGTTAAATTCATCCATGAAGGACTCAAGGCTCGCTCTATTGGCTTCGGTCGTCATCATGCCTTGCGCCGCGGGAATGCCTGTAATCTCGGCCGTTCTGGCATTATCGTAGTCACCGTCGCGGAAGGTGAAATTAAATCCAAAAATCACACTCTGAAATACAAACAGGAGTGTCAGCAAAAGAATTGAATATCTTATTCCCCTGAAATACTCGTTGCCGGAAATAAATCTGACTAAGAGCCACAAAAACAGGGGCATTACAAAAAACATATTGTTGATGTTGGTATAGATATCATTATTGCTTCCGATGGGTGTTATGGCAATAATAACTATACCGGCAAAAGCAATTATTCTTTCGTTTGCATTGTTTCTGCGATTAACGGCATGGATGATAAAGCATATCAGCATTATCGAGAGCATCAGAGCGCCGAAACGATATATGGAACCGTAGGAACGATAATCTCTTGTGAAGAGGTCCTTTTTGTAAAGGAAAATGCAAAAGCCTGCGGCAATAATCGTCGTAAGCGTATACCTGAGCCATGTAAGCTTCGTAGGAAGCACGAGGAAGGCAAGCATGGACAGCACCAGCATAAAGAAAGTAATCTCTATCCACGGCCATGTCTGAACATATGCCCTGAGAGTCTGTCTGAGCATTCCCGTTACGGTATAAGAAGCTGCCTCACCGGTCATAAAGAACAGCTGATTGATGCCGGTAAAAATGGCTCCGAAGCCCCTTGTGATGCAGATTAACACAACTCCCGGAATCAGTCCCAGGAAATATCCCCAAACGCAATTGAGGGTTTTGAAAAAGCTTTCTTTGAAGGATGTGTCCTTAAGAAGGCAATAAGCCCAGAGAACCAATATAAGTGCGACTTCGCAAACGTTGGAAACACGCACCCAGAAATTGGTGCCGAGTACAAATCCCGCAGCCACCAAAAGTCCGTTTTTCTCCGTAACCATTCCTTTGTACAAAAGAACAGCTCCCAAAAGGAACAGCATATATGTCAGATAATTGTACAAAATAGTGGTAGGGCACCAGCAAAGGCCCACAGCGGCTACGGTGCCGATGAAAGACAGTTCTTTGGCCACCTTAACGGTCTTTGTGAAAAAGAAATAAGCAATAAGAGCCGTAATCGCCTTGAACACTCCCGTATACACATTCATCATGAGAAGTGTGCCACCCATGGGGAGCTTTATAAGAAGACTTCCCAAAAGATTTGCATAGAAGGTGGATATGTACCACATGACATCCATTTTGTCTGCAAACAGGAAATTGGTAAGGCTGTAAGTTGAGTCGGTAATGTCCGCTCCCTGATTGACCTTAACAAAACAGAATAACAATATCAGTACCGGAAAAAGAACGCCCGTAATTACCTCATAAGCTTTCTTGTTCCTGACTATGTTTATTTTTTCAAATATCTTTTGTTCCATTAAATCAAATGTTCCCTTTTATGTTCTTGGTATGCTCACGCACGATGTATTTTGGACGACCTTTAACCTCCTCATAGATGCGCGCAAGATAATGGCCGATTATGCCGAGGCTCAACATTATAAATCCGCCTATTAAAAGCTCCAGCAAAATAACGGTGGGGAAACCTTCCTGAGCATTACCCATAAAGTATTTCACCAGTGTCTGAATCCCCAGCACCACGCTTCCGAAAATCGATACGACACCCAGAAAAGTAACAATCTGAAGGGGCAATGTAGAGAAGCTTGTGGCATTGTTAACAGCGTACTTCATAAGGCTCATGAAGGACCATTTGGTGCTTCCGAACTTTCTCTCCTCAACATCGTACTCAAGCTTGGTGGACTTAAATCCTACCCAGAAAGTAAGAGCTCTGAAGAAAGTGTTACGCTCCGTAAGGCTCAAAAGAACATTGACCACTTTTCGGTCAATAAGCTTGTAATCCGAAGTGGAACGCATGTCTATCTTAATAAGTCTGCTCATGATGCGATAAAAGAGGCCTGCGCACATCTTGTGGAATAAGCCTTCGCGACCCCTTGAGGACTTAACGCCCTCCACAACTTCATATCCTTCACGCCATTTGGCAACCATTTCGTGAATCAGTGCCGGAGGATGCTGCAAGTCGCAGTCGATAACCACGCAGGCATCTCCCACAGCAGCCTGAAGTCCCGCAAAAATAGCGGCTTCTTTGCCAAAGTTTCTGGAAAAAGAAATGCCCTTAACGCGCTCGTCCCGCTCCGAAGCTTCAACAACCTTGTCAAAGGTTTTGTCCGATGAGCCGTCATTAACAAATATAAGCTCATAATCAAAATCCTCGGGATCAAGAATCGTCTTAAGGGTATTCACCGTATTGTCAATATTCTCCTCTTCGTTAAACGAAGGGATTACAAGAGATATTAAATCAGCCATAAAAAACCTCTTCAGTGCATGTTCTCGGTCTTAACATACAGGACTCCGTCCACAACCTTAGTAGAACCCTTGCCGGGGAAAGAAGGCATCGCCACATATTCCTCGGAATCGTAATAATTGGCCTCATCAGGCATCAAAAAGTTAAATGTAATACCCATGTAGTGCTTGTAAAACAGCTCATAATTGCGGGGATTGTAAAACAGCCAGTTTCCGCCCACGTTAAGCATATGGTCGGTAACATCGGCGGTAATGTCCACCACCGGGAAATTGTCTTCTCCCACAACACCTATCATGTAAATCGGTATGCCCTCATAATAGCCTTCCGTCTGCTCGATTCTGTCCGCAAGTCTTAAGCAGTAAGCGTAGGTTCTCTCATATTTTTTCTCGAGATTGAAATAGCCCACATTCAGAGCCAGAACGTTGCATATAATACATACAAATGCGGCAATCGTTACGGCCCACTCAATAAGATTCTCGCGGGCTCCGTCACAGCCTTGCAGGAAGTTTTCTATAAAGGCAACCGCTATTATTCCGAATACCACCCACTGATATCTCATAAGCGAGTGATAAGTAATGTCCTTGGATATTATCAGCATAACATTGGTGAAAAGCGGAATAATCACGGCAGTAACCGCAATGGCAATATAGAACCAAATGCTCTTAAACCACTTCTCCCTGCCCGCTCTTATGAACAATACCGCAGCAAAAGAAAGCGCCAGCACCGCCACCGCAGCAAAAGCAATGGGATTGGCAAAAAGAATATGTCCCTTAACGCTAAAGGCAACAAAGTCCTTATAAACCGCTTTAATCGTTTCAACAAGAGAGATGCTTCCTGCCGCAGAATTAATGCCCTGATACGTATCAAGTTCTTTGCCCGTAACAGCCAGAAGAATCTTTAAAACCACATAGTAAAGGCCTACACCGATGATGCCCATGTATAGGTATCTGAGACTGCTTAAAATTCTGTCTTTTAACCCGGTCTTCTCCACAAAAATCATAAGCACCATATAAAGGCTTAAGAGCATGGCAACCGGCAGATATGCCTGATAAGTGCCCATGCTGAAGGCCAGAAACACGCCGCCCGCAATAAATCCAAGCTTAAATTTCGGAACCATATACACGGCTATAACCGCAAACATCAGTCCCAACATATATCCGTCCATGGTAAAAGAATAAGCAAAATTGGACGCAAGGGTCGGGAACGTAACCAGCAGTCCCGATATCATCACCGCAAAAACAGGTGTCTTTACTTTTAAAAGTTTAACGAGGAAAATCGCCGTAATCGCCAGATAAAGCAACGACAATACACCTATTACCCAGTGAAGGGAATAGAAAGAAGAAACCCCGCAGGCCGTTCCCAAAAACCACCGACCGGAAGTAAGCATGTTCTGGTCAAAGTATAAAGAATCCAGTCCGTCGTGATTGGGCGCATCAAAGTTCATGGCTGGCATATGCGCGATAAGGCCTATGATGACTGCGCTTAAAAAGGCAACCCGTCCGTCATGACCGATGGCTTTATTCACTTTTGAAAAAAAGTTACGGGGAGAAATCATTTTTTTATCATTTCCTCTGCATGATTCAATATATTATCCGCTAAAAGTTCATTGCCTTCCCAAAGAGTATGCAGGCCGTCATAAAGGTAAGTCTTATAATTGTCGGCATTAATGCCCGATTCGTAGAAATTGTCCACACAGATGATGCCGTATTCGGCGGCAATTTCTTTTTCTTTGGCCACGTATTCGGGAAGAGTACCGCCTCCGAAGTCCTGCTCGTAGCAGTCGCGGTCGCAATAATCTATCCATGTGTATGACGGTGTGGTAAGAACTATAGTCGCATCAGGCAGTGCCTTGCGCAAATTCTCGATTACGGTTCTCAAGGCTCCCGCAAATGTATAGGTATCATACCTGTCGGAAGCATCTTCAATCTCTCTGCCTGACAGATAGTCGTTTACACCATACTCCACAATGACAAATCTGACCTTGTCAAAATCAGTTTTCTGTAACTGTCTCGCAACGTTCTCCCACTCCGCCGGATATGCTTCGATGTTGTTCTTGGTAGCAATAATCTGAGTTGAAAAGTCTTTGTTCAAAATACTTTCGGACAGTGCAACCATTGTAAAAAGCGGACTGGTGTTGCCGGGTACAGCCTCTTTAAGAGACGCACTCATGGACATGCCACCGAAAGCGGCGTTGAGTGTTCTTCTGCCGGTTCGCTCCTGCAAAAAATATGGAACGGTGCCTTCTTTGTAAAAGCCTGCCATAACGCTGTCACCGAAACATACGATTTCATATTCTTCACTCTTCTTCTGACCAAAGAACAAAACCGCCGGCAAAAAGCATATTAAAATCAAAACCATTGCGACTGCTGCC
>JAEEGJ010021097.1_pt1 | contig 14070 bp, 13 predicted proteins | sample 8958761 | NCBI WGS metagenome assembly JAEEGJ01 (sample SAMN16246546, study PRJNA631951) | gut metagenome | biome: gut microbiome; feature: rumen; material: RS-attached | host: Bos | place: Iran: Karaj | collected 2018-10 | reverse complement strand
CCTTTCCGATAAGCAGATTGACGTTGAGACAGCGGAAGGAATAGTTAAACTTACTCCAGGGCTCTTTGACGGGGATGCGCTTATATTCGAAGACAGACAGGCTGATGCGGTTACACTTGTAAGTGCGACTGATGGAGATAAGCTTCGTGTTACTTGTGATGTTCCGCTGTTTGGAGTATGGTCACCGGTTAAAAAGAATGCACCTTTTGTCTGCATCGAGCCTTGGAACGGAAGGTGCGACAGAGTAGGCTTTGAAGGTGGCATTGAAGATAGAGAGTACGGCAATAAATTAGCGGCGGGAGAGAGCTTTGATACTTCATTTGAGATTGAGATCTTGTAATGAAGTGTCCTGGCAGATCATTTTATGATAATTGATTTTCATACTCATACATTTCCTGATCCAATAGCTGCAAGGGCTGTTGACAGCCTCAGCAAAGAGGCACATATCGTTCCGCATACTGACGGTACGGTTTCAGGTCTTTTGGATTCAATGGATAAGGGCGGTATAGATATGTCCGTCCTTTTGCCTGTTGCAACGGCATCTTCTCAGGTTGAGAGCATCAATGACAAGGCTCTTAGAAATAATGAGAAGTACGGTGACAGGTTATGTTCTTTTGGATGTATTCATCCTGAGTATTCACGTTTTAAAGAGGAGCTTAGAAGACTCAAAAATAACGGTATTAAAGGAATCAAGATTCATCCTGTTTATCAGAATGAGGATATTGATTCCAAGACTTTTCTTGATATCATTTATGCTGCATGCGAAAATGACCTTATCGTCATTACCCACGCAGGGCTTGATATCGGCTTTCCGGGCGTTGTCAGATGTTCGCCGAAGATGTGCAGAAATGTAATTAACGCGATCGGTGAGTTTAAGTTTATACTGGCACATATGGGCGGATGGAGGAACTGGGATGAGGTTCCTTTGTATCTTGAGGATACGACGGCTTTTCTGGATACATCTTTTTCCTCCGGGAGAATTCAAGCGCTTTCTGATGGATATTGGGATGATAAGGATACAGGAATGCTTGATACAGACGGTTTTATGAAGCTCGTTAAGGCTTTTGGAAGCAGCAGACTTTTGTTTGGGAGCGATTCACCGTGGTCCGATCAGAAAGAAGCAGCAGAGTTTATCAAGGAACTTCCGCTTGATAAGAGTGATGTTGATAAGATTCATGGCGGGAATGCATGTAAGCTACTCGGATTTTAATGCGTAGTTATTCAAAAGACAGCGAGGCGTCGCACTTTTTTCCCGGAGAGGTGACAAACTATTAGTAGTCAATAGGTTTTGAGAAAAAAGTTATATCTGAGCCAAAAGGGTAACTTTAACAAACCATCTGAATACACCGTATTTCAGATGGTGACCGGATTTCCTGTCTTTTGATGTTAGCGAAGTTTCTGAGAATTGAAGTCTATGTTTTGCTTTTCTAAAGCAAAGATAACTCGTAAGAGTTTCTTTGCGACATGGGTTATAGCTACCCGATGAGGTTTACCTTCATGACGCTTCTTGGCATAGTAAGTTGCAAAAGTCATATCGAAGCGAATTAAAGGAAGACAGCAGTTTAGCAAGACATATCGCAATGGAGATGATCCGTGCCTTACCATCTTTCCGCCATGAGATTCAGTACCTGAATCATTTACACTTGGTTCAATTCCAGCAAAAGCAAGCATCTGTGCTGGAGATGAAAAGTTGGAAATATCTCCGTATTCTGCGTAGATTACTGCTGCAGAAATAGGACCAATTCCTGGAATGGTCATGAAGTGAGGATGGACTTCGTTTATGAGCCTAATAATCTCACTCTCAAGTGTATTGATTTCTTTGGCCAAGGATTTGTAGAGGGACAGTAAACTTTCAAGTTCGACATCAAATATAGAATTATTGATGCCAACAGTATCAGTAGCTAAACGTTTCAATTCAAGGAACTGTTGAGGAGAAAACTTACCATGAGATACACGACGGATTTCATTATAGTCAGTTTCGTTCATGGTAGACATGTTCTCAGCAGAGCCGTAGTTTTCTAACAGATATAGAGCTGTTTTAGAAAAACGTTCATTAAAGAATGGCTTGAACTCCGGAAATGTATGATCAAGAACATTTGTGAGTTTAACAAGATATAAGGATCTTTGACGAACAAGCCTGTCACGGAGACGAGTTAATGACTTTAAAGAATAAGCGTGATAAAATCCTTTTGAATGGGGTTTGTACTCAACAGTCATTAACCATCGAGCAATGGATTCACAGTCAACAGAATCGGTTTTTGTACGCCTTAGAGTGGTCGATTTTTTATATTCCGATATCAAGACTGGATTTACTTCCATGAACGTTAGCGAGGCGTTTTCAAGGAAAAGCTCAAGATTCAGGGCATAATGGGATGTTGATTCAAACCCTATTCTTATGTCCTCAGGAGAGGATAAAGAGTTAATAGTTGTGAGTAGTTGATCAAACCCCTCTTTATTGTTTTTAAAAGTGAATTTTGCAACTACGGATTGATCAGCTGCAGCTATAATGCAGCAATCATGTTTGTACTTGGAAATATCAATTCCAGCAAAGTACATAGACATTAGATAAAACCTCCTGATTATTATAGTTGGCACTGTTGTCTACCACAGAGAGATCGACTGTGTAATCACGTAAATCTAAACGTCAAGCGTTAACAAACTAATTACCAGTATTAGACGAAAAGCTGTGGTCTGAGTCACCTCGTACCAGTCAAAGCTGTAAAAATATAGGAACAGATCCACAGTGCCTAGATAAATATATCAGAAAAGGATTAGAAATAGCCCAGAGAACCTGGGAGAAAGGAATAATCCAATCACTTTTCTAACATGATTGGATTATACGTGAAATATGATTATAAGAGATGCACAGAATAAAGATATTCCGCAGCTTCTTGAGCTGTTATCTGAGGTGCTTGAGATTCATGCAAAGATAAAGCCAGATTACTTTGTATCCGGTTATACGAAGTATAGTGAAGCTGAGCTTGAGGCTATCCTTAAGGCTGAGGATGTGAAAGTATATGTTGCGGATGAGGATGGAAGAGTCCTTGGCTACGCATTCTGTATGCTGCAAGAGACTTTACGCAAGCCTTTTGTTGTTTCTTTTAAATATATGTATATCGATGATCTCTGCGTTAATTCTGCGTGCAGAGGTAAGGGAATCGGCAAGATGCTTTTTGCGCATGTCTGCGAGGAAGCAAATGCACTTGGCTGCAGGGATATCACCCTTAACGTCTGGGAAGGCAATGACAGCGCCAGAGCTTTCTATGAGAGTCTTGGAATGAAGGTGCAGAAGACTACTATGGAAATTACGCTTTGATGGTAATAAGAAACTCATAAAGATATAAATTGCAACATGGAGGAGACATAAATATGAGCTTTGAAATATCATTGATGGAATGGCTTCAGACCAATATTCCGGGAACGCTTATCGCGTTTATTTCGCAGTTTTCCGCTTTTGGAGAGGAGTTTGCGCTTGTGGCCGTCATGGGCTTTGTTTATTGGTGCCATGATAAAGAATTTGGACGAAAATTAGGATTACTTGTATGTTCTTCGCTAATTTTATTTCCTATGATAAAAAACATTGTTTTCAGGCTTCGTCCTTACATGGAGCATAGCAGTATAAAGTGCCTTCGTCCCGTAGAACCGGATGCGGATCTTATGGATGTGGATGCGCAAGGGTATTCATTTCCAAGCGGTCATTCGACCAATGCAGCAACAGTCTATCCCGGAATCACTGTTTTTAGTAAGGGTAAAAAGAAGCTCAAATGGGTACTTTCAATTGTCTTGATTATTCTTGTGGGATTTTCCCGAGTTGTAGTCGGATGTCATTATCCCACAGACGTGCTCTGCGGATGGGCGCTAGGATTTGCAACGGTATTGATCATTTCTTTTTTATATAAAAAGATAAAGAATCAAAATGTTATATTTGCGATAGCCGCAGTAATCGGAACTATCGGAGTCTTTTATTGCAAGACAAGCGATTTTTTCAGTGCATACGGTATACTTTTTGGTTTGTGGCTTTCAATACCTTTTGAGAAGAAATTCGTAAATTTTGAATCTACAAGAAATCCTGTTTCAAGCATTATAAGACTTGTTGGCGGCGCAGTAGTATTTTTCGCACTCGATGAGATTTTAAAGATTCCCTTTGGAAAAGAGTTCTTAAATTCGGGAACCATGGCTGCGCATCTTGTAAGAAGCGGAAGATATATGTTAGCAATATTTGTTTCCCTTGCGGTATATCCTATGTTATTTAAGTTTAGGATTTTCTCGCTTGAGATATCCGAAAGTGGTGAAGAAGTCGGTGACGGGATTTACTAAATTGGTTTTGAATGGATGATTTTTGGGGGAAATACAATCAATAGGGAAAGAGTAATTAAAAAGCTTGTTATGTAGTACAAAAATAAAATACAAAGGAGACCTGAAATGGAAAATACTAACAAGAAACGATTACTAACCTTTATTGCAATTGCGTACGGTGTTGCAGCACTTATGTGGATCTTTATGTACATAGGGCTAAAGTCCGGAAAAGATCTTTCGCTCTTTACGCTTACGCAGATGTTTTATCCTGCATGCGGAGTTATGATTGGAACTTTATTGTTTGGAGATAAGGAAAAAAAGGTTCCGAAAGCAGGATTTATTTTAATTATTATTAATACGGTAGTATTGATGGGCATGAGTTTAGCTTCAATATTTACAGAGCAGAAAATGGTACAGACGGTGACAGGAGAGATTACCAACTGGTCATCATACGCCCAACGTGTGCTTATGGTTACAAGTGTTGTATGCTACGTTCTTTTCTGGGTATGTGGTAAGGAAAAGAGAAAGAATGCCGGACTTAGCAGAAATGCTATTGGTAAAAGCGTTCTTTTAGTTGTTCTTTTTACTGTTTTGTATTTCGCAAGACTTTTTATTGTGACTGGTTTGAATCAGATTTTTCTATATAAAGGAACAAATGCAGTCGGAGAAATGGCAAAAATCTTATTTACGCCTCAGTGTGCATTATTAGCAGTTTCAACTCTTATTTCGTTTCCTTTGACTTTTTCATTGTTTTTTGGAGAAGAATATGGATGGAGATATTATTTACAGCCAGTTTTGCAAAAGAAATTTGGTTTACGCCGAGGCGTTTTGATCTTGGGTGTTGTATGGGGACTTTGGCATCTTGGTCTTGACTTCATGTTTTATACAGTTACTTCCGGTCCAACATATTTGCTAAATCAGATTATTAACTGTATTGCTTTAGGTATATTTTTTGGATATGCATATATGAAAACCCAGAATATATGGGTAGTAACATGGATGCATTATATTAATAATAATTTCATCGTTCTTTTTAGCAACGGGGATGCAAGTGTAATGCAGAATCAGACAATTACGGTTTCAGAATTACCATTCCTTATAGTGGGTGCGTGTGTGTTCGCTGTCTTTATTTTTGCACCGATCTATAAAGGTGAAAAAGATAAGCTGGAATCTGAACAGGGGAATGAACAGAATGTAGCATAAAATTATGACTCTACGAAACGATTGATGTACAATTAGTTTCGTAGAGTTGTTTTTTGTTCTTCTTATGGAGGAATGTATGATCATCGAGTATGAAATTTTCAGATCAAAAAAAGGAAACGAAGGACTAAAGAGATTTGATGAATCTGAAAATAATAAAAGCATAGTTGAATGCAAGGAATGTAAAAAACGCTACGAGATAGAGTCTAATTGCGGGTATATGTGCGTATGCCCTGATTGTCTTAAATCTTGTAATGATGATTTTTACAATGTTCCATTTAATAAATTCAACATATTTTGGGGCGAAGAAAGAGACGGTTTTGTTGAGAAAAGGACTAATTCCGTGGTGAAGAGCCATGTTGTCTACAATATTTATTATACCGGCGGATATCGCAGGATAGAGAATCCGAAGAATATAAATGAGATATATGATATTTTGACTAACGAAGTTATCCATGAAATCGACGAAAATTTAAAAAAGATCGAAAATGATAAAAATACAATGATAGAAAAATTTGTTAAAGAGTTTGCTGAAGAAAGTCATCAAATATGGCTGCTGGATTGTGGGGATATAAGCAGATATCATGATGTTGTTACGATTTCGAAAGAGCATTCGGGGAAATGGGTAATTTATGAGTCGAGGTTATATGATAAGTTCTCTTTTACTCGTGATACAGAAATTTTCGAGGAGTTTTCTTCTGTGGATGATTTTAAACAGTGGATTACAAGATTTGTTGAAAGATATTTTGAGATATTCTATACCAAGAATTGGCCGACGCATGAAGGATTGCCGCATATAGAAGAGTTTGGTACAGTTATAAGTTGTGAGAAAAAAGATAAGACGGAAGATAAATAAAGACTGAAAAGGGATATAGTTAAATGATATATATGGGAGATGCGAGCTGGTGGGATAACAGATTTGATGCGCGGGGCGCTAAGCTGATGATGCATGATTTTAAGTTGGAAGAAGATATGAAGTACTTTCCTGAAAAGGGGAAGGTTCTCGATGTTGCATGTGGAGATGGGAGAAATTCAATCTTTTTAAGCAAACAAGGATACGTGGTTGATGCGATAGATTTTAGTAAAGTGGCTTTGGACAGGCTTAATAATTTTGCGAATATGGAAGGACAGAGCATTAGAACAACACAGATAGACCTTTCAGATGCAGTGGCATTTGCAAAGTTAGATGAATATGATCTGGTAATCATAAATCATTTCAGACTAGATAAGAGCCTGTATCCTGAGTTGTCAAACCATCTTAAAGAAAACGGCGTTCTCTGGGTTAACGGTTTTCGCGAAATACTCGGAAATAATCCGAATATTACAGGCAGAGATTTGCTTTCTGATGATGATTTTGCAGGACTTGAAAACTGTACTTTGGAAAGCAAAGATACTTATGAGAATGGCGAGCATAAGCTGGTCAGATATATATGGACGAAGAAATAAAAGTAATTTTATGAGGGTGAATTATGTGGGATGATTTTGTTTTTAATCCGCCGTATGCAGGGGAAGAGATAACACAGATCAATGGCGTTAGGCTACCTCAGAGTTATATCGAGTTCATCAGAGAACATAATGGCGGTGAAGGTGATATTGGAGAAACATGGTTATGCCTGTATCCGATTGAGGAATTGCAGGAGATAAACGATGATTATGAAATTGATAAGTATCTTCCTGGGCATATCATTATTGGATCAAACGGTGGAGATGAGCTTTATGGAATAAATTCAGAGGGGCAGTTTTTTAATGTGCCCTCAATATTTGAAGAGCAATATCTGACTGTTCTTTGTGATAATATGGGTTTATTTGCTGAAAAAGTGAATGAGTTTTGGCGTAATATATAAGTATTTCGTGAGATGGAAAAAATATACAAATAAAAGTTGCAAATTACTACTTTCTGATTTATAATCTTCATAAATCGGAAGTAATCTTTTGGTAACATATATTTTAATATATGTATTTAGGGCTCTATGGAGGTTATTGCTTCCGTAGAGCTATTTTTGTCTTATGAAATACAAAAAATATAGTTGCCAAAAAGCGATAAAACAAATACAATAATAAAAGTTAACAATGAATATACAAATGTTATTTCTTATTAACAAAGGAAGGAGCTTTTGGGTAATATGAGGATTGAGGAAATTTTTGACAGGGGAATTAAGTTTCATCATTATTGCAACACGGCATATCCGCTTAGGCCGAATTCACTGGCTCAGTATGAGGTTCATGACGTTGATGCGATAAGAGAGGTTGTAAAGAAGAACATCGAAGCGCAGGATGAGTTATGCTTATATGTTCATGTACCTTTTTGTCAGTCCAGATGCAAATTCTGTGAGTATGTTGTACTTGATAAGCCCGAAGACGGAGATGAGGACAGATATGTTGAGCATCTTTTAAAAGAAATCGAGATGTACAGGGAAATTATCAAAGATAAGAAGATTGTTGGCTATGATCTTGGCGGCGGTACACCTGCATATCTTTCATGTGAGAATCTTGCAAAGATAACAGATGCCATCAAGAAGTTTAATCTTGAGGACGGCATGTATCTCAGCGTTGAGACTACACCTGTGATCGCTGCGACTAATATCGAGAAGATCAGAGCGTTAAAGGATCTTGGTTACAACAGAATATCCATGGGATTTCAGACTGTATCCGAAAAGCTTCTTGAATCACTAGGAAGAGAAGGCTCTAAGTTTATATATGAAAAGGCGGTAGAAAATATCAGGTCCGCCGGATTTGACAGACTCAATATAGATCTTATGTATGGTTTCCTTAATCAGTCAGATGAGGATTTTGCCAATACAATAAAATATACGATCGCGCTTGAACCTGAGTTTATCACATTGTATCGAAACAGATATAAGGGAACCAAGCTTGAAGCTGAGTCTCAGGGCGTAACCTTGTATAAGGTCAACAGACAGTATGATATAGCATATAATCTTTTGAAAGAAGCAGGTTATGTGGCTAATAACGGAAAGAATACTTTCAGTAAGATTCCGAATGATATGGGCACATCTTCATATCTGACCAAGAGAGTAATAGATGCGACATCATATATCGGATTTGGACTTGGCGCACAGTCTTTCTGCGGAAATTATCTTGCATACAATCTTGGATGCGCCGATCACAAGCTTGATAAGTATTTTGATGCGATCGATAACGGAGTTCTTCCAATCAATGATATCGCAGATATGCCAATCGAGGAAGTTCGTGCAAAAGCGCTTTCTGTAATGTTTTATTTTGGATTCATTTCCATGAAGTCTTACAAGGCGAGATTTAATGAGGAATTCAAAGATATCTACGCTGACAGGATCAAGTTTTTACAGGATCATCAGCTCATGGAATATATAGATGAAGACACGTTTATGCTTACGGACTACGGCGCAGCGCACCTGTATGGAATTATTCCGCTGTTCTATAGCGAAAGAAGCGTAAATGAGATGTTTACTCTTTCTGACAGATGGCTTAATGACAAGAAGGGCGAAGATATCTATCTTGAAAAGTATGACAGGAAAATGTATGATGCACCTTCTGTTGCGGTTGATCTCGTTGTACTTAATGAAGACGAATCCAAGATTTTGCTGATCACAAGAGGAGCACATCCTTATGTAAATTATCTCGCGCTTCCGGGAGGATTCTACCGTGAAGATGACGATACGATCGAATATGCGGCTTCCCGTGAGCTTATGGAAGAGACTTCTGTATCCGCTCATATTACGGAAAAAGACCTTGTGAAGGTTTCTTCGCTTAGAAAGAGAGATCCAAGAGGTTGGGTAATCAGCATAGCTTATAAGGTTGTTCTTAATGATTCTAATATCAAGCCTTTGGCAAATACAGATGCGATCAATGCTGATTGGTATGATATTAAGTCACTGGAAAAAGATAAGCTTGCGTTCGATCACTATGACATCATTCAAGAAGTTTTGAAGAATACTAAGTGTTAAATATATACATTTACGTTTGGGTGAGAATTATGAAAAAGAATTTGCATTTTATATTATATGTTTTACTGGGAATGGGTATTTCTGTCGCGATTTATTACGTTGCTTTGATGATAGAGTTTAATCTCCTTGCAACAGCGATGATTTTCGTTGTTCCCGTCGGAGGCCTTTTATTCGGAGGAATGATTGGATTTTTTGCAAAAGAAGGAATGTTTAAAGACAATACTCCGTTTAACGCCGGAAGGGCAGTATTTCTTTCGGTTGCAATGATCGTTTTATTCATTTTTCTGACTTATCTGGACTATCTGACATGTTATGTCACAGATACGGGTGATATCAGCAGATTATTCAAGGGAGAGCATGTCAGCAAAGTTCTCAATGGTTTTGGATTTAAAGAATACTTTCATCTTGAATATTTTGAATCCGAGGTAAGCATAAGCACCAGAGGAAATAGGTCCCATCCTATAGAGATTGAGGGAAGCCAGGGATGGAATTTTGTTGTATATCTTTTGCAATACATTGGTGCAATTGTTTCCGTAATACTGGGAGCTAAAGCAGTAAACGGACTTCCTGTATGTGATAAGTGCGGGAAATATCTTAGGGAAAAAGAGATTGAACGATATTTTAGCGCTACAGATGCTGTGACGACTTTGAATGAGTTTGATTCAACTCTTGTCGGCGTAAACAAATATGTTCCTGAAAGAATAAAAGCTACGAATTACAGATACACTTTAAAAGCTCATTATTGTTCTGAGTGTCAAAAAGGGCATCTGCAAATGTATGAACATGCTTTTGATGGAAAAAATCATCATTTCAGTCCTGTGGCATATAAGAGCCTTACTCCCGATACAATGATGAAGCTTGGGCTGATTAAAAACTACGGTATGCAAGGTTATAGCACAATGATGAAGATTTGAGTCAATGGAATATGGATAGTTGGATGACTCACATTATGATAATGCGGATTGAAGTCAAAAAGGCTGTGAACTAATGAAATATTTTAGTTCACAGCCTTTAAAATTGAACAGAGCACTTTACGAGGTATTGCCGAGTTTAGCGCGAACCGTACAAATTTACTTGGCGAGTTCTTATCAAACCTAGAGTGACAGTAACGCAAATTAAACTTGCGCAATAGAATCAATCTTTGCTCTGTTTTTTCACTTTTTACATCAGATCTGCGCGAGATCTTCCTGTGTAAGCATCTTGAGTGACTTGTTTGCGGCAAGTCTTGCTTCGGCGTTCTTTGTGTCTGAAACTCTGAAGATCATGTAAGCGTGATCGTTATTTGAGCCGCCGGAAAAAGCGTACATGTACTCGATGTTGACGTTTGCTTCGTCAAATACTGTAAGGAGTTTATCAAGTCCGCCCATCTCATCCGGAATCTCGATTGCGAGAACAGGAGTGAGGCTTGCTACAAAATTATTTTCTTTAAGAGTGTTAACAGCTGCGAGAGCATCGTCAACAACCAGTCTTGCAATACCAAAGTCTTTGGTCTCCGCAAGAGAAGTAGCACGCATGTCGATCTTGTTTGCTGCAAGTACACTTGTCATTTTCTTCAAGGTACCGGGTTTGTTCTCAAGAAATACTGAAATCTGCATTACGCTCATAGCTGTATCCCCCTTTGCGTCTTATATTTACATTATACGATTAGATTTTTCTCTTGTCGATTACACGAACGGCTTTTCCTTCGCTTCTTGCGATGGACTTGGGAGCAAGGAGAGAAACTTTGGCTTTGATTCCAAGCATGGACTTAAGGCCTTCAACAAGTTTCTTCTGGCGTTCCTCAACTTCACCGACATTATCTGTAAACATTTCGGGAGTCATCTCAACCTGAACATCGAGAGTATCGGTGTTGTTTACTCTGTCTACAACGATCTGGTAGTTTGCTGCATATCCGTTGTTCATAAGAACGGTCTCAATCTGGCTCGGGAATACGTTTACGCCTCTGATGATAAGCATATCGTCTGAGCGGCCCATAGGTTTAGCCATGCGGACATGAGTTCTTCCGCAAGAGCATTTTTCTCTTGTGAGTTTGCAGATATCTCTTGTACGATAACGGATCATCGGGAAAGCTTCTTTATCTACGGCTGTAAATACGAGCTCGCCCTGTGAACCTTCAGGAAGAACTTCCTCTGTGTCAGGATCAATAATCTCTGCGATGAAGTGATCTTCGTTTATGTGCATTCCATTCTGAGCGGAACATTCAAATGCAACACCGGGGCCGGAGAGTTCTGTAAGTCCATAGATATCATATGCTTTGATGCCGAGAGTTTTCTCGATGTCAGCACGCATTTCTTCACTCCATGCTTCAGCGCCGAAGATGCCGGCTTTAAGCGGAATATCATCGGGACCGTAGCCCATCTCTTTGAAACGCTCGCCAAGATATGCGGCATAGCTTGGTGTGCAGCAGAGGATAGTAGCACCAAGATCGTTGATGAACATAATCTGTCTGTCTGTATTTCCTGAGCTGATAGGAACGGTAAGAGATCCTACTTTGTGTGAACCTCCGTGGATTCCGGCACCGCCTGTAAAGAGACCGTAGCCGTATGCAACATGAACAACGTCTTCATTTGTTCCGCCGGCAGCCATGATGGCACGTGCGCAGCAGTCTTCCCAGAGGTCGATATCATGCTGTGTGTAATAAGCAACAACTCTTTTTCCTGTTGTTCCTGATGTTGAGTGGATACGTACGCAATCCTTTAAGGGCTTTCCGAGAAGTCCGTAAGGATATGCGTCTCTTAAATCTTTTTTTGATAAAAAGGGAAGCTTATGGAGGTCATCAACTGATTTTATGTCATCAGGTGTAACACCTTTTTCTTCCATTTTTTTGCGATAGTAAGGGACATTGTCCCATACGTGTTTAACCTGTTTTACAAGTTTTTCTGATTGGATCTTGCGTATTTCTTCATAGGGTGCGCACTCGATGTCTTGCTGATAATAACGCTCCATAAATAACTCCTCCGTGTAGATTATACGTGTTAGTAAATAGTTTTTAGAATTACTTCTTTATCACTTCATGTTTTTTCCAAGCTCAAATGCCTTCTTGTTCATCTCAAGGAACTTAGCGGGCACATTGGCTTCAAGTGACTTCATCCAAGCTTCGTCGGGAAGATCGAAATAGTGAGAGAGTCTTCCGAGAAGAACGATGTTAACGGCTTTTGCAGATCCTGCCTGCTCAGCAAGTGAGAGACAGTCGAGAGCATCAACCTTTGCACCTGTTTCTTTTAACTTGGAAACAAGGTCTTCGGGATACTCTGCAGCACCTGTAATTACAGGCATAGGATCGATCTGCTGTGTATTTGTAACGATCTGTCCGTCTTTTTTGAGGAAAGGAAGCCATCTTGCAGCTTCGAGAATCTCAAATGAAACGATGTAATCAGCTTCGCCTTTATCGATAACGGGAGAGTAAACCTTATCACCGTATCTTACGTAAGTAACAACGCTACCGCCTCTCTGAGACATTCCGTGCACCTCGGACACTTTAACGTCATAGCCCTGTGAAAGGAGGAGGTGTCCCAATAATTTGCTGGCAAGAAGCGAACCTTGTCCGCCAACGCCGACGATCATAATATTCTTAGTTTCCATTATCATGCCTCACTTTCTGCTGTGCTTTCAAATGCACCAACAGGGCACATCTGTGAACATACATTGCAGCCTACACATAATGTGTTATCAATAGTTGCCTTGCCGTTCTTCATTGAGATGGCAGGACATCCGATCTTCATACATGACTTACATCCTACGCACTTATCGGTATTAACCTTAAGAGGTTTGTTGTGCTTTACATATTTAAGAAGTGCGCAAGGTCTTCTTGAGATGATAACAGAAGGAGCTTCTACATTAAGTTCTTCCTTGAGAACTTCGTCGCACTGCTTTAAGTTGTAAGGATCAACGACTCTTACGCGCTCAAAGCCCATAGCTTTGCAAAGTGCCTCGAGATCGATCTTTCCTGCAGGATCACCCTTGATGTTGTAACCTGTTGTGGGATTCTGCTGGTGACCTGTCATACCTGTAATAGAGTTATCAACGATAACGATAGTTGAGTTTGACTGGTTGTAAGCAACGTTTGCAAGTCCTGTCATACCTGAGTGCATGAATGTTGAATCACCGATTACGGCAACAGTCTTTTTCTCGCTCTCAGCGCCGCGAACTTTGTTAAATCCGTGTACTGCACCGATTGAAGCACCCATGCAAAGTGTCATCTCGATTGCTCCAAGAGGCGGAACTGCGCCAAGTGTATAACATCCGATATCACCAAGAACTGTGCAGTTATTCTTTTTAAGAGTGTAAAAGAGTCCTCTGTGAGGGCAGCCTGCACACATAACGGGTGGTCTTGCAGGAATCTGCTCATCGATGGTAAAGCCTTCATTTATATCTTTTCCGAAAGCCTTTGCAAGAAGATTCTGTGAGAACTCATCGATAACGGGAAGAAGTTCTTTTCCTGTAACTTCGATTCCGAGAGCTTTAATGTGATTTTCGATGATAGGATCAAGTTCTTCAACAACAAAGAGTTTATCAACCTTTGAAGCGAAATCCTTAATAAGATCGCAGGGAAGAGGATTGGTCATTCCGAGCTTGAGAACGCTTACCGAGTCACCGAATACTTCTTTTACATACTGATAAGAAGTAGAGCATG
>JAEEGJ010021094.1_pt1 | contig 14072 bp, 9 predicted proteins | sample 8958761 | NCBI WGS metagenome assembly JAEEGJ01 (sample SAMN16246546, study PRJNA631951) | gut metagenome | biome: gut microbiome; feature: rumen; material: RS-attached | host: Bos | place: Iran: Karaj | collected 2018-10 | reverse complement strand
CAAGTTCACATTGATGATTAAAAACTATTACTAATTATTTTCGATTGTTCTCGTGTACAATACTAAGCATATTTCTGGATGGGAGATAGCTTAACACGCGCAAAGATATACTCATTTAAAGGAATAGACAAAAATATTGAAAGCATTTTTTCAATTATTTGGCGAAATGATATAATTATTGTATCAATCACCCTTTATTTTCAACGAATACTAATATTCCTGAAAATCATGGGTTTAGAGAAAATCAAGGCACTCAGAGCGAGGCTCAATTAACCCGCTCATGCCAATCCCAATTGGAAAGACTCAATAAACGGGACAAAATCGGGACGACGTTGCTTGATATCCTCGACCACCTCGCGTGGGGTTAAAATGCGGTGATCCTCCTTGCTCTGCGATACCTTGATGTCAATGGCCAGCATGTCATTGTGCACGGCATCGCGCAGGTAGGTCATTATCTTGGTTTTGTTGCTCTCGATTGATTCGACCTGAGCTTGTCCCTCGACGGTTACTTCGTAGAGTGTATCGTTTACTTGCCGCAGCCGTGCTGTTCGCATCGAAGAGATGATGACCTTTTCATGGGGGTTCTGGTCAATGTAGTCCTGCCAGGCTTTTTGCAGCTGTTCAGCATTGAATGGCTCACGTCGTATGGTCGCAGTATTAGTTGACTCAGCAACACCTGTTGTGGATTGCGGTTGTGCATTGACCAGAATACGGGGTTGGCTACTCTTAGCAATCCTAGTAGGCTGGCTCGCCACAGGCTTATAGGCTGGCTGTGATTCGGCCGGTTGAGGTGCAGGCTTTGGAACTGGCTGTGATGTGGCAGTCATGTCCTGTCGCGCCTCTGTCTTTGCGGGAGTAGCAGTAGTTGCTTGTTGGGGTGTAGTGGGTTGCGGAGCAGGATGTGCAGCAATAGGCTTTATCTCACTACCACTACCTTTTCCTCCCTGTTGGGAATCGATGGGCGACACCATCTGGCACAACTTGATCAGTGTCAGCTCGACCAGCAACTGTTTGTTGGTGGCGTTGCGGTAATTCAAGTCGCACGTGTTACACAGGTCTAAGGCACGGTAATAGAACCGCGGCCCTAGTTTGGCTGCCTGCAACACATAGCGTTGTCCTACCTCCTCGTTCATCTCAAGTAAGCCGATGGTCTGTGGCGTGCTTGCCACCATCAGGTCACGCATGTGCTGAGCCAGTCCGTTGATAAAGAACTGCGAGTCAAATCCCTTGTCGCGTACCTCTTTATATATGAGTAGTGCCTGTGGCACATCTCCTGCAAGAAATGCCTCCACCAGACGGAAGTAGTACTCATAGTCCAGGACGTTGAGGTTCTTGAGAGCGCTCTGATAGGTGATGTTTCCTTGGCTTGATGCCGTTACCTGGTCAAAGATTGAGAGTGCATCGCGCATGGCGCCGTCGGCCTTCTGGGCGATGACGTTGAGTGCGGCAGGTTCGGCGGTCACGCCCTCCTCCTGGCAGATGTGCTGCAACTGCAGCACAATGTCGGGTACAGTAATGCGCGCGAAGTCATAAATCTGGCATCGTGAAAGGATGGTGGGAATGACTTTCTGTTTCTCGGTGGTGGCCAACACAAAGATGGCATATTCGGGCGGTTCCTCCAGGGTCTTGAGAAATGCATTAAATGCCGCAGCCGATAGCATGTGGACCTCGTCGATAATGTATACTTTGTAGCGTCCAGCTTGTGGGGGGATGCGTACTTGTTCGGTCAAGTCGCGGATGGCATCGACACCATTGTTGCTGGCTGCGTCCATCTCGATGATATTGAACGATGACTGCTCGTTAAATGCTCGGCACGAGGCACACTCGTTACATGCCTCGCCGTCAGGCGTGGGGTGCTCGCAGTTGATGGTCTTGGCAAAGATGCGTGCGCAGGTGGTCTTGCCCACACCTCGTGGACCGCAGAACAGATAGGCATGAGCCAGGCGGCCACTGGCAATGGCGGTCTTGAGGGTGTGGGTCAGTGTCTGCTGTCCCACCACCGTGGCAAAGCTGGCAGGGCGATATTTCCGCGCCGATACGATATAGTTACTCATTGTTTTCAATGCACAAAGCACAATGCAAGATGCACAATCAGTGTGCATAGCAAAATGGCAATGTGGCGATGGTTAGTTGTGCAAAGTTACGAAGAAATCTTGATATTTTCAGGCTTGTGTCGAAAAAATATCGTATTTTTGCACATTCTCTGCTAGAGTCAGCAGAGTCGCTAGATATACTAGATTGTTTCGTAAAAAAATATTATAGGCTTAATAAATGATTTCGTTCCTCATCAGTATTGTAGCCCTTGTGATTGGTTACTTTATCTACGGTGCCATCATCGAGCGTATTGTTTCTCCCGATGACCGTGAGACACCCGCCACGCGTCTTGCCGACGGCGTTGACTATGTTGCTATGCCCACTTGGAAGGTGTTTATGATTCAGTTCCTGAACATCGCCGGGACAGGACCCATCTTCGGTGCCATCATGGGCATGTGGTTTGGTCCAGCGGCATTCCTGTGGATTGTGATTGGCTGCATCTTTGCTGGAGCGGTACACGACTATCTGAGCGGCATGTATTCGATGCGTCACGACGGCGCAAACCTGCCCACGCTCATCGGTGACAATTTGGGCACTGTTGCTCGCAGGGTGATGCTGGCTTTCACTGTGATGCTTATGCTCATGGTGGGCGCAGTGTTTGTCTACAGCCCCGCCATTATCCTCGAGGGTATTGCAGGAAGCCAAGTGATGTGGATCGTTATAATCTTTATCTACTATCTGGTGGCTGCGTTGATGCCCATTGACAAGATTATCGGCAAGGTGTATCCTGTGTTTGCTGTGTCATTACTGTTCATGGCAGTTGCTTTGCTAGGGGTGATGCTGTTCAAGATGCCTCATCTGCCCGAGCTGTGGGATTTGGGCAACATGACTCCATGGCAAGAGTCGCAGCAGGTAGGTGGCAAGGATGCGTTGGGCATCGTCGCGTTCCTGCAGAAGAATCCCATCTTCCCTTGCTTGTTCATTACCATCGCGTGCGGTGCTATCAGCGGTTTCCATGCCACCCAGTCGCCCATGATGGCGCGTTGTCTCAAGAGTGAGCGTCTGGGGCGCAAGATTTTTTATGGCTCAATGATTACCGAGGGCTTTGTCGCGCTCATCTGGGCCAGCGTGTCGAGCTACTTCTTCTACTATGGTGGTTGGCGTGAGGTTGTGCCGGCCGATCAGGTCGAAGCATTCGTGTCACAGATTGCTACACCCGAGGGCAAGACGCTCATTCAGTACTTCAGTGCACCCGCGGTAGTCAAACTTGTGTGTACGGGTTGGCTGGGCATCTTAGGTGGCATCCTGGCGATGCTGGGTGTTGTGGCTGCGCCTATTACCAGTGGCGACACTGCCTTGCGCAGTGCCCGACTCATTCTTGCTGAGGCGTTGCACTTTGATCAGAAGAACGTGCGTAACCGCCTGATGATATGCGTGCCAGTATTTGCTGTTACTTTTGCCTTGCTGATGTGGCAGATTAGCAACCCCGACGGATTCAATGTGTTGTGGCAGTACTTTGGTTGGAGTAACCAGACGTTGAGTGTGTTCACCCTGTGGGCCCTTACCGTTTACCTCGCCCGCAAGGGCAAACCTTACATTATCACGCTCATCCCAGCCGTGGTGATGACCGCCGTTTGTTCTGTTTTTCTGCTGGTTTCACCCCAAGTCCTGGCACTAAACCAGGGCATCGCTTGGCCTGCAGCCATCGTCGTCGTCATTATTTCCCTAGCTTGGTTCTTTACCTGGCACCGTAGGCTTACTAAGCAGGAGCGATCATGAGGGTTTGAGGCTACTGACTGAGGACTTGCTGCTTGAAGGCGGTGTCGGTGCGTAGGCGCTCTAGGGCGCACTTTGAGGCGTTCTGGTGCGACTCCTTCTTACTATATCCGGTGCCGTCGGCGGCAAACTGTCCGCCAATGATGACTGCTGTCTTGAAGACGGGGTTGTTGTCTTTGTCGCTGATGGTATCGACAAGCGCATACTCGATGGTGAGGTGATACTTCTGCGTCCACTCGATGAGGCGCGACTTGTAGTTCTGGTCGGTTTTGACGAGTTCGGCTAGGTCGAAGTGTTGAGTGATGATGCGGTCGATGATGAACTGTTGGCTGCGCTTGTAGCCATGATCAAGGTAGAATGCACCTACGAGTGCTTCAAGGGCGTTTCCGTTGATGTAGCTGTTGTGTGATGTGGTGTGTGTGGCCGCTCGGACATGCGCGTCAAGGTGATATGCGTGCCCTATGCGGTTCAGGCTCTCGCGCTGCACAATCTTGGCGCGTGTCGATGTGAGGAATCCCTCGTGCTTGTGAGGGAACTGATGGTATAGATAGTCGGCGACAGCCAGGTCAAGGACCGCGTCGCCTAGGTACTCGAGCCGCTCATTGTTGGTCCATCGCCCGTCGGGCAGTTGCAGTGGTTTGCTGCGGTGTACCAGGGCGAGTTTGTACAGCTCGATATTGCGGGGATATAAGCCAGTGATACCGTGAATATACACATAAAGCTCCTTATCCTTGACGAAAAGGAGCTTTATGAGTGATATGAGATTGGACAAGTTTGTCATCTCACTGTCGGGAGGCCAGATTATCCTTTGTACTTCTTAACGATGATACTGGCGTTGTGTCCTCCGAACCCGAAGGTATTGGACAGTGCGATATTAACCGTGCGCTTCTGCGCCTTGTTGAACGTGAAGTTCATTCGGTAGTCCAGTGCCTCGTCCTCGTCACCGTCCTCGTGGTTGATGGTAGGCGGTACGATATCGTCACGGCAGGCGAGCAGACAGAACAATGCCTCCATGGCACCTGTAGCGCCCAGCATGTGTCCTGTCATCGACTTGGTGCTACTGATATTCACCTTATAGGCATGCTCGCCAAAGACGTTGGCAATGGCCTTAGCCTCACCTGGGTCACCCACAGGCGTGGAGGTGCCGTGGACATTGATGTAGTCCACGTCTTCGGCTTTGATGCCAGCATCATCGAGTGCGCGCTTCATCACCAGCGATGCTCCCACGCCCTCGGGGTGAGATGCGGTGATGTGATAAGCGTCGGCGCTCATGCCGCCACCGATGACCTCGCCATAAATCTTGGCACCGCGTGCCAGGGCATGCTCGAGTTCCTCAAAGATGAGACAAACGGCGCCCTCGCCCATGACGAAGCCGTCACGTGACTTGCTGAAGGGCCTCGAGGCGGTCTCAGGACTGTCGTTTCGGGTGCTGATGGCCTTCATTGCGTTGAAGCCGCCTACCCCAGCGGGGAAGATGGGAGCTTCCGAGCCACCAGTGACGATGGCGTTGGCCTTGCCCAGTCGCACATAATTGAAAGCGTCAATCATGGCGTTGGTCGAGGTGGCGCAAGCCGATACGATGCCGTAGTTGGGGCCTCTCAGCCCGTAACGCATAGAGATGTGTCCGGCAGCGATGTCGGCAATCATCGTGGGGATGAAGAACGGGCTATAGCTAGGTCCTTCAGCCTCATGCTTGGCATAGAAGCCTGCTTGCTCCTCAAAGGTGTGCAGTCCACCAATACCCGACGCGAAAATCACGCCAATCTCGTCGCGGTTGACATCACCGTCGAGCAGCTTGCTGTCGTCGATGGCCTGTTTTGCCGATGCGATGGCATACTGTGTATACAGGTCGGTACGGCGTACATCCTTCAGCTCGCGTCGGTCATCGGGATTGAGCAGGTAATTGGCCACATCAAACCCTTTCACCTCGCAGGCGAAGCGCGTCTTGAACAATGATGCATCAAAGTGTGTAATAGGTCCCGCACCACTCACACCGTCCAATGCGTTCTTCCATGTCGTGTCGACATCAAGACCGATGGGTGTGATGGCACCAAGACCTGTTACCACTACTCTCTTTAATTCCATAATGGGAGTATTGTGGAAAGGTTTTTACTGTGTAAATTGTGGATTAAGCCTCGAGTGCTTTCTCAATGTAAGAGATGGCATCGCCGACGGTCTGGATGTTCTCCGACTCGCTCTCGGGGATCTTGATGTCAAAGGCACCTTCAAGCTTCATGATCAGCTCAACGGTGTCGAGCGAATCAGCGCCCAGGTCCTGTGCAAACGTAGCCTCGGGAGTTACTTCGGTTTCGCTAACGCCCAGATTCTCAACGATAATTGCTTTTACTCTTTCACCAATTTCAGTCATAGTCGTAAAATTTAATATTAATGTTTAGTGAGTATTCATTTTGAAATGAGACTGCAAAGGAACGAATTTTTCTCGGTTCAATAAAAAAAATCCCTATAAAAAATGTGCTTTATTGCACTTTTTTAGTTATCCGCGGGTTGTTTGCAGCCAAAATTAACCGAACTTTCGCAATTTTAACACTTTGCGTCTGTTAAAAAATGTAATATCTTTAGTGTATAGGCCATATCTGGCAATGGTTTAGACGCTCTAGTGAGCAAGGGCTACTAGCATCCCTTCGTTGGCGAGACGGGTGTTAGGGAAAATGGTTTGTGCTTCGTGCAACAGGGGCGTCTCGTCTAGGTATCGGCTGGAGAAGTGACCGATGATGAGCTGCTTGACGTGGGCGTCGTGTGCGGTTTGTGCCGCTTCGTGCGCCGTGCTGTGATAGCGAGCGTGAGCCTGTCGTTTGCACTCTTCGCCGTAGGTTGCCTCGTGGTAGAGCCAATCTACTCCCTCGAGGGCTGCTGTCACTCGTGGTGATGGTCGGGTGTCGCTGCAATAGGCGTAGCTAACGCTGGGATCAGCATCGGTGGTGAGTTGGGCATTGGGGATGACGATGCCCTCGGGTGTGACATAGTCCAGCCCTTGGCGCAGCGAGTTCATTGCCCAGTGTGGCACGTTGGCTTCACGCGTAGCTTCTGGGTTGATGTGCCGCATCTTGGGCTTTTCGCGGATGATGAAGCCCACGGCGGGTACGCGATGGTTGAGGGTGAAGGTGCTGACTGTGACGGCATTGTCCTCATGGATGCATGCAGGTTGTGTGCCGATGACATTGATTTCAAGATGATAGGGCAATTGGCCCATGAAGCCCACCATCTGTTGCAGCAGCTGGGCACCATCCTTGAAGATGTGCACAGTTACCGTCCCCGTTTGCTCGTGTAGGCCCATGGTCGATAATAACCCCGGTAACCCGAACCAATGATCGCCGTGCAGATGGCTGATGAAGATGTGGCGCAGTCGTGAGAATTTCAGGCGCTGGCGGCTCATCGCCATCTGTGCGCCTTCGCCGCAGTCGATCATCATCAGGTTGTCGCGCACGTTCAGCACCTGGCACGACGGCAGGTGTCGCGTGGTAGGTTTCGCCGACCCACAACCCAGTATGTTCAGTTCAAAGCGCATAGAAGCAATTAGCTAATAGCTATCTTATTTTGGCATAAAGCGTGAGGGATCCTCGGGGTCGATTGTGAGGGGTGGGGGTGTTGTGGGGGTGTGCGCCTTGTCGCCAGGCTCGGTGGGAGGTGTTTCGGGAGCGGTTGCTGTGGGCTTGCGGGGGTGCCGACGATGATGTTCGTTCCACTCGCTCATGCGGTTGCCCAGTGCGCGCATGTCCTCTATGCCGTGATCGATGGTGTCATCGACGGCGCGCTCAATGCGTTCATTGAACTTAAAGGGTAGCATCGAGATGATGGCCGAGCACAGTGCGGCGACCAGCAGCATAAAGTTGGCCTTGTAGCCAATTCCCAGTCCGATGATGGCGAATCCCTCACCTACATCCTCGCTGGGTGTTACATCGGGTGCGTGCTTGAGCGCGATGTCATGGAAGTTGCCCGTACGGTCCAGGAACCACAGCCCCAGGATGATGAGCAGTGTCACGAGTATGCCCCACCAGCGGCTCTTGAGGGTGTTGAAGCCGATGGCGCTGAAGCAGGTGATGAAGGGCAGTAGGGCAAACACCGTGTTGCCTAGTGTAAACCGTTGTGTGATGGTGCCGGCTGTGTAGCTAAAGCCAGTGAGCCCGCCTTGGAACGAGATTTCATAGAAAGGCAGAAACACATAGCAAATCAGAGCGAGCGCAAGCAATATGCTGGTGATGGGTTTCATTCTAAAAATGACAAGAAAAAGTTAGTGAACTGCGAATTTAGGCATTTTCACCCAATCTTCCCCAAACTCACCCTATCTTTTAGGTTTTTTTAAAGTATATTTTGTAGTGACGCGCCTCTAGGCAAGCCGGCAAAGGACAGACTAGAGGCGCGTGATGATTGATGAGAAGTTACCGATCAATCGAGACGGAACTTGAGTTGGATGGGCAGGTTGTCGCTGGCTGTACCCAGGCGGGCTATGAACTCTCCTGGCTCTGCTATCCAGCGCTGCTGCACTGCGTTGTAGTAGCTGAGGTCCTGGCGGGTGATGGGAATGCTGACCACGCGTGTTTCGCCAGGCTGCAAGAAGACTTTTTGGAAGCCTTTTAGCTCCTTCTCGGGGCGGTCGACCGACGCATCAATATCGGTGATGTAAAGTTGGACGACTTCGCTGCCAGCACGTTTGCCAGTGTTGGTGACCTGAACGTTAGCTGTATAAAGCACATCTCCATTGCCAGGAGTAATTTGCCCTTGTTTTAGGGTGAATGTGGTATAACTCATGCCGTGGCCGAAGGCGAAAGCTGCTTTGCGCTTCACCTTGTCGAGCCAGCGGTAGCCCACATAGATGCCTTCGCGGTATTCTTCGTCCCAGATGTTCTCATCGGCGCGCTTTGTGCCAGGGTATTGTCCAATGGCGTGTGCGCCACAGTCTTCTAACTTCTCATACCAGCTGAATGGCAGTTTGCCCGAAGGGTTGTCATCACCCATTAGGATGCGTGCCAGTGCAGTTCCCGTCTCGCTGCCTAGGAACCATCCTTGCACGATAGCCGGCACTTGCTTGCGCCAAGGCATCTCGACGGCATTGCCGCTAATGTTGACCACCACCAGGTTCTTGTTGGCCTTGGCGAGTGCCTCGATGAGTCGGTTCTGGTCGTAGGGCAACGCATAGCTCTGTCGGTCGCTGTCCTCGGCATCCTGTCCTAAGCTCTTGTTGAGCCCACCCACAAAGACCACGATATCGGCTTGGCGTGCCTTGTCGCAAGCCTCGGCGATGAGTTGGTCGGGCGTACGGTCATCCTTGAGGCTCTGCCCTGTGGTCACGCCGTTATACTCGCCTGTGGGGTCACCCACATAACCGCGGGCGTAGTCCACCTCGGCCAGTCCGGCCAGTCGAGTCTTCAGCCCGTCGAGCGGTAAAATTTCGTGCTGTGCCTTGAGCGAACTGCTGCCGCCACCTACGGTCATCATCTTGATGGCATTCTCACCCACCACCAGGATGCGGCGGTGCTTGGCAGGGTTGATGGGCAACAAATTCTTATCGTTCTTGAGCAGGACGATACCTTCGGCCGCTACCTGGCGTGCTGTCTGGTAATGTTCATCGCTGCACATCGAGCCACGGGGGCGTGTGGTGAGCGTGGTGCGCATCATCAGTCGCAACACACGGCGTACCTTCTCGTCGAGGGTTGCCATCGACACCTTGCCCTCTTGCAGTAGTTTCTTGTAAGGCAACGCCAGATAATAGTTGTCGTAGGCATTGCGTGCGCCTTCGCTCAAGCCGTTGGTCCAAGTGCCAAACTCCATGTCTAGGCCGTTGGCGATGGCCTCTGGTGTGTCGTGCGCCCCGCCCCAGTCGCTGACCACCACGCCGTCAAAGCCCCACTCTCCCTTGAGGATGTCGCAGAGCATGCGCTTGTTGTGGCACAGGTGCTGGTTCTGGTAGAGGTTATAGGCACCCATGATGGCCCATGCTCCCCCCTGCTGCACCGCCGCCTTGAAAGCCGGCAGGTAGATTTCGTAGAGGGCACGGTCATCGAGGATGATGTTGGTGTTGTGTCGCTCGAACTCGTTGTTATTCAACGCAAAGTGCTTGACACAGGCACTCACGCCTTGCGATTGCAGTCCCTTGACATAGGGGGCGACCATCTGTGCTGCCAGGTAGGGATCCTCGCCCATGTACTCAAAGTTGCGTCCGTTCAGCGGAGTGCGGTAAATGTTCACGCCTGGGCCTAGGATCATGTCCTTGCCGCGATAACGCGCTTCCTCGCCCAGGCTCACGCCGTAGCGGTGTGCCACGCTGGGATTCCATGTTGCCGCCAGGCAGGTCAGTGCCGGGAATGCCACACACGAGTCGTTGGTCGCTCCAGCCTGTTCCCATTGGTCCCACAGCACGTCGGGACGCACCCCGTGGGGGCCGTCATCGGTCCAGAAGGTGGGGATGCCCAGGCGTGCCACGCCGGGTGACGAGAACTTGCTTTGTGCATGGATGAGAGCGATTTTTTCGTCCAGTGTCAAGCGGGGCAACAGGTCGTCGATGCGCTGCTCCAGGGGCAGCGACTCGTCGAGCCAAGCGGGTGTCGTGGCGGCGCTCACCGCCATCATCATGGATGCCGCGCATACTGCGGCAAGGAAGATTCGTTTCATTTCTTTTATTGTATTGGCTAGAGGCTCTAGATGGTATAGAAATTCTAGAGCCTCTAGTTTTGTTAATATCACTTGCCCAGCATGGCGTTAATGACAGCGTTGACATCGGCGATGTCGACCTTGCCGTCACCATTCTGGTCGGCGACATCGCTAGCTGGCTGTTTGCCCAGCATGACATTGATGGCCGCGTTGACATCGGCAATGTCAGCGACCATGTCACCGTTGATGTCGCCGCACAGGTCTAGGCGCAGCCAGTTGACCTTGCAAGTGGTGCTGCGTGCACTGCGCAACTCAATGCGGTGCTTGCCTGCTGTCAATGGGATGTTCTGAATCATTTGGGTCTTCCAGACATCCTGTGTGGTGGTCATGCCAGTAACGGGCAAAACCTGGTCGGCCACCACCTCTCCGTCGCAGAATACGCGGATTTGTGGCGAACTGAGGAAGGCGCGGCTCGACAAGCGCAAGCGCAGGTCATATTTGCCATCAACGGGTATCTCAATCAAATATTCGGCGCGGGCATAGACATCAAACTCATTGATTTGCAGCACTTGTTGGCTTGCTGGATCACTGTTCAGGTCGATGGCTATGCTTTGACTATAGACGTAGTCCTTGGCAGGAATCACCTGTGCCGGGAGCCAGTAGTAGGTGGTGTCGAACGACGACATGTTGAGATAAATTTTTCCAGCACCGCTCAATGTGCCCACAGGAGGCTCGTGAGTGAGCATGTTTTGGTTGATGAGCAGGCGGTAATAGGGTGCCGAGTTTGAGCCCTTGGCCTTGAACCAAGCATAGCGGTAGACATAGGGACTCAGCTCCAGGTCTTGAATCTTTTGCACCATGGTGCGTTTTTGGGTTGTCGAGTCGACGTTTCCCTCCCAAGCGCAGAACTCGGTGAGCCACACCTGCTTGCCGTAGCGCTTGGCAAAGTTCTCGATGTAACTCATCTGGGGTGCCGAGTTGTTCATGTAGCAGTGCAGCGCCAGGTAGTCAAAGTGTGCCTCAGGGTAGGCGGCCAGGAAGGCGTCCATCCAATCGTTGGGTTGGTAGACGCGGCCGTCGGCCAGGGCCTCGCCACTAAAGTTGAGTGCCGGAGCGACTAATTTGAGGTTGAAATCGCGCGCAATCTGCTCGACAATGGGCCATAGCCGCGCGGCACTGTCGGGTGTCATGTTCGCCTGGTTGCGGAAGTTGGGCTCATTATAGCCCAACAGGTACTTCACGCCTGGATGCTCGGTGAGGTAGTTGCGCAAGGCTTGCTCGTTGAAGTTTGCGCTCCAAATCATCGGCACAAACTCCATGTCGGTACCTGGGCCGACGACATCGGCGATGTAGGAGTTGGGCAGGTTGCCCCAGTTATAGAACCATCCCGCTCCTGGTGAGAGCGCATTGATTTCCTCTACTTTGTTGAATCCGTTCTCGCTCACGCCACGTTTGAAGCTGCGTGGAGGTTGTGCCACAGCGCACAGTGCCACTAAGGCAACCAGAAGTAGTGTCGTTCTTTTCATTGATGTTGTCGTTTTTTAAAAACCTAGAGGCTCTAGAAATTCTAGAAATCCTAGATATTCTAGAGCCTCTAGAAGAATTGTAAGTCCCCTTTAAGGGGATTTAGAGGGCTTGAAGATTACTTGCCGAGCATCTTGTTGATTACGGCGTTGACATCCGAGATGTCGATGACACCATCACCATTCATGTCGCAAGCAGGAATCATGGCTTCCTTGCCCAGCATCTGATTGATCACCGAGTTAACATCCGAGATGTCAACCAGGCCGTCGCCATTGGCGTCGCCCGGAACACCCGGAGTACCAATCTTGTCAACCTTGAACTTGAGGTTAGCCATGTCGAAGGTGAAGACGTACTCACCAGCCTCGGCAGCCAGCTTGTAAGCAGCCTGGTCGTTGGTCGAAAGCTGAGTAGCAGTCTCCTCGCCAACCACGACATCCTGGTTAGCCTCGGTCGGGCCATAACGATGACTGTTGACGTCGGCCCAAGTGCCTGTGGCGGTGGTGAAGACAAAGTAATAATCCTTAGCCTCAGCGATCGTTGCGGTGTAGGTGTAGACACCCTCGGCCTCAACCATCTCGATGGGAGCAGCGGGATCCCAGCCACCCAGAGGAGCATCACCAATCAGGTAGAGTTTCTGCTCGGGCTCGGGCCATCCAGTGACGGTCATCTTGATGCCATCCTCGGCAACATCGAGCACGAAGGTGTAAGTACCGGCCTCGTTGATGCGGAAGTTCTGTCCAGCGGCATCCAGCGGAATGTTCTCAAACCACTCGTTGTGGATCAGATAATAGTTGTCTTCGGTTGCGCCACCGTACCAAACCTCGCCATAGTTCACCTTGAACTCAGTGTTGGCAGCAAACTCAACATTGGCAGCGACTAGTTTACCCTCATTCTCACCCTCACCAGGTACAAAGGTAACATCCTGCCACTCGACACCATCTTCGTTCACACCATAGTGCAGCACATAGTCGGGCTCTTCGGTAATGTCACCAAAATTGGCGGCAGTGAGCAATGCTGCATTTGCGACATCACATGCCGTGGGATTGGTGGAGTCATAGTCCGACACAAATGCAACGATTGCCAGGTTGTCCTTATTCCAACCATCAGCCACGTTGAAGGCATACTCATAGCGGTAATTATTGCCGTTCCACTCAATGACCTCACCCCATGTAGAGTTGACGGCACGACCCACATTGCGATGGGTAAATGCGCCACTGGCACCCGACTGGTTGTTGGTCACGATGTTATCCTCAACCAGCGCGACAGTGATGCGAGGCGGATTGACGGTGAATCCTGGCTGTATGCGCTCGCCAGTGACGATGACCTTGAGCTTGCCGTCTTCTTGATAGCCAGCCTTGATGTGCACGTCGACAAATGCGGGTTCGTCAAGGCGAGCCGTCATCAGGTTCTCCATCGCGGCCTGTGTGCCTGGCAGCGTCACCGGAGTGGTGTTCTGCTCGGCAGGCTGGGGAACGCGGTCAAACATCAGCGCAGGAGCATAGGTTGAGCCACCATCGTTGTAGAACCACATATAGGTCTGATCAAACGGCGTGGTGTAGCTGTCGGTATAGTATCCGCTGTGATGCTCCCACAGGATGACATTACCAAATGCGGGTTTCTCGAGCGTGCTGTGCAGCCAGCCAGCCACACGCGGGCAGTTGGGGCACACCTCGGTGGTGAAGTTCTCAACCAGCACATTGCGTGCAAACACATTGTCAATGACCAGGAACGAGGCTTGTGCCGAGTTATTCTCGGGGCTGATGTCCTCGTGTCCGTCCAGATCCTGCAACGTCACTGTCATCTTCACTGGCCCGTCGGGAACACTGGTAATCATCTCGGGATTGATCGTAAACTTGACTTGTTTGCGCTCTTTGTAAGCAATGGGTTGGTTGATGTCAACGGTAATGGTTTCATCGTAACCTTCAAACTGGCAGACGGCCTTGTAGTTGTTGATGGTGGCCATTGCCAGGTTGCGTACATTGCAGGTCACTTCCAACTGCGGGTTCTTCAGCGACATGTACTTGCCAGCGCTGATGTTGTCCAACTGCAGGTCATACATGGGCATGTTGTCGCCATAGACAAAGCCCTCGATGCACAACACACCCGTGGCGCTGTAGTCGGTCCACTCGCCG
>JAEEGJ010021089.1_pt1 | contig 14074 bp, 8 predicted proteins | sample 8958761 | NCBI WGS metagenome assembly JAEEGJ01 (sample SAMN16246546, study PRJNA631951) | gut metagenome | biome: gut microbiome; feature: rumen; material: RS-attached | host: Bos | place: Iran: Karaj | collected 2018-10 | reverse complement strand
TAGCTAAACCAGTAGCCCCTTCCCCCTCGATGCTTCTCAGACCTGCATATTTTCCAATGCCCCTGATAAGGTCAACGGCAGAAATGACATCACCCCGCTTTATTTGCGGATACATCTCCATCAATGTCTTCATCTGAGGACGGTAGCCACCGCTCCATGGCCAGATAGAGTTGGCCATATCTTTACCTTGTTTGGCACGCTCAATATTAAAGGGATGTTTGACTAATAGCTCTTGTGATTTGATAATGAGATTAGTAAGCAAATTAGCTGTATCGTTATTGCCTTTAGGTAATAAAGGCCTCCATGCTTCATTCGGGTGGTCGTGTGGAGGGGCACAATCTACCTCCTTTTTGCCGCCCTTGATGACTAAAAGGTGGCGGTACTGGATTCCAGGGATGAACTTGATGCAGTTGTTGCCCAAATGTTCGTTCAGGTACTCAATAAGCAGAGTGCCGTCTTCGGTAGTGAGGTGTCCACCATGATGGTTCTTGATTTTGCCATCAGTCAAGGTGATAATGTTGCATCGCATCGCCAAGTCATCAGGCTGCATATCATAGCCGATAGATGCAGCTTCCAGCGGACCACGGCCTTCATACACCTTATTTAAGTCGTACCCCATGATGCAGGTATTGGCTACCTAAGAACCAGGACTGAAACCTTCGGGCACCGTGAGCAGCCTGCCACACCGGCCTTCTTTTGCCAGCAAATCCATAACAGGCGTATGGGCATATTGCATAAGTGTCTTGCCGCCCAGTCTCTCTACCGCATGATCAGCCATGCCATCACCTAAAATAATAATATGTTTCATAGGTTACACGTTGGCTATCGACATGATGTCTGCAAACACACCTGCTGCCGTTACGCTGGCACCTGCGCCATATCCCTGAATCATCATTGGATATTCATGGTAACGCTCGGTGGTAAGTAGGATGATGTTGTTGCTGCTCTCCAAACCATAGAATGGATGGTTGCTGGCCACCTCTTCCAGTCCCACAGTAGCTCTGCCCTCAAAGAGCCTTGCGACGAAGCGCCAACGCTTGCCCTGTTCAGCCAGTTGCTGGCGGCGTGCCTCAAAGTCGGCATCTAATTCTGGGATATGCTTCCAGAAATCATCCAACGAGCCTTCCATTAGTTGGTCGGGAATAAAAAGATGCTTCTCCACATCCTCCTGGTCCAGACGATAGCCAGCTTCTCGACTTAGGATGACTAGCTTTCTGATAACGTCTGTTCCACTAAGGTCTATACGTGGATCTGGCTCAGAGAAACCTTTCTGCTTTGCTTCGGCAATGGCCTGACTCATGGTCGTTTCGGCACTCAGTGCATTGAAAATGTAATTCAGCGTACCGCTCAATACCGCCTCGATTTTCAATATCTTGTCGCCGCTGTGGATAAGGTCGTTGATAGTATTGATAATAGGCAATCCTGCACCCACGTTGGTTTCGAAGAGGAACTTCACGCCACGTTGGTGTGCAGTTTGCTTCAGTTTCATGTAGTTCTCATAAGGTGACGAAGCTGCAATCTTGTTGGCTGCCACCACTGATATGTTATGTTGCAACAGTTGTTCGTAGATGGATGCCACTCCGCTGTTGGCGGTGCAATCCACAAATACGGCATTAAAGATGTTCATGCCTGTCACCTCGTCTAAGAGGATATTCAAGTCACAATCCTTACCCTTCTCCAATAATTGGTTCTTGTAGTCATGAAGTTCTATGCCCTCACGGGTAAATAAGCCCTTTTTGCTGTTGGCAATTCCTACTACATTCAGTTGCAAGCCATTTTCGCGCATCAGCTTCTCGCGCTGGCTCTCTATCTGGGTGATGAGGCTATGGCCTACTGTACCGATACCGCAGATGAAAAGGTTCAGTACCTGATATTCCGACAGGAAGAACGAGTCGTGAATCACGTTCAGCGACTTACGCAGCAATTTCTTGTTCACTACGAAAGAGATGTTGGTCTCGCTGGCACCTTGTGCACAGGCAATGACACTGATACCGCTTCGTCCCAATGCCCCAAACAATTTACCTGCTATACCAGGCGTATGTTTCATGTTCTCACCTACAATAGCTACCGTAGCCAAACCGTATTCGGCTTTCATGGGGAACATTTCACCCAATTCTATCTCCTTACTGAATTCTTTGTCGAGCACCTCGCAAGCCGTTACGGCATCAGCCGTTTTCACGCCGATAGAGGTAGAGTCTTCACTAGATGCCTGACTCACCATAAACACGCTGATTCCATGCTCGGCCAGCGTACTGAAGATGCGACGGTTGACACCAATCACACCCACCATACCCAAACCTTGTACAGTAATGAGGCAGGTGTCATCAATGCTACTGATACCCTTGATGGCCTTGCCCGTACCATTGGATGTGCCTTGTCGGATTACTGTTCCTTGTGCCTCAGGATTGAAAGTATTCCTGATTAAGATTGGAATGTGCTTATGATAGACAGGCCAGATAGTAGGAGGATATACCACTTTGGCACCGAAGTTACAAAGCTCGGTTGCTTCCACATACGTCAGACTGCTGATGGTGTAGGCGTTGTGAATAACACGAGGGTCAGCTGTCATGAACCCATCTACGTCAGTCCATATTTCCAAACTCTCAGCATCCAAAGCGGCTGCTACGATGGCAGCAGTATAGTCGCTACCACCCCTGCCTAGGTTGGTGACTTCTCCAGTGTTCTTGTCAGTTGAAATGAAGCCAGGGATAAGAGTTAATTGGGGAAGGTCGCTGAACTGATCTTTTACCAGTTTGTTGGTCAGTTCTGCATTGAGTATATGCTTGCCTTGCTTGCGCTCGGTCTTGATAAATTCGCGTGAGTCTTTCCATACGGCACCCGTTATCTCAGCCACAATCAGACTGGATAGACGTTCGCCATAGCTTAGTATGGTATCGTTTGTTTTCCTGCTCAAGTCTTTGATAAGGTAGATACCTTGGAAAATATCTCGTAGTTCACCTAATAGTTGATCTACTTTTGTCAGCAGTTCATCGCGTTTGTTACTTATGGCAATATTGTCATTTATCAGGTCATAGTGTCTGTTAGTCAGATATGCCAGTTCCTCTTCGTAGGCCTTGTTGCCCTCTGAAGCCATCTTAGCAGTCTTGATAAGTTGGTCGGTCACACCTCCTAGTGCAGAAACTACCACTATCACCTGTCCTTTCTGGCTACTTACTATCTGTTTTACGTTCCTGATGCTTGCGGTGCTTCCTACGGATGAACCACCGAATTTTAATACCTTCATCTGCTATTTGTTTAAATTTGGTGCCAAAGTTACGAATATTTTTGTATATTCGCAGACAAAAGAGTGATATTTATGAATACTAACACTAAACCTGCATCTATTTTACTGGTCTATACCGGTGGCACCATAGGTATGATAGAGAATCCGGTGACGGGCGCGTTGGAAAATTTCAGTTTTGAGCAACTCAAGAAGCATGTGCCTGAATTGCAGAAGTTTAATTTCAATATTGACAGTTGTCAGTTCGAGCATCCTATGGATTCTTCTGATATGGATGCCAAGGCGTGGCACATGCTGGTAAACATCATACAAAAGAACTATGATAAATATACAGGCTTCGTGGTGTTGCATGGTACCGATACGATGGCGTTTACTGCTTCGGCCTTGAGTTTCATGCTACATGGTTTGTCAAAGCCTGTTATTCTTACCGGTTCACAGTTGCCGATAGGCGTGATACGTACTGATGGTAAGGAAAATCTGCTGACCAGTCTGGAAATAGCAGCGGCACACAGACCTGATGGCTTGCCTATGGTACAGGAGGTATGTGTGTATTTTGAGAACAAGCTGATGCGTGGCAACCGTACTACCAAGTTGAATGCTGAAGATTTTAACGCGTTTCGTTCGTATAACTATCCAGATCTGGCTAATGTGGGTATTCACATTCGCTATAACCAGAATGCGATTCACTATCAGGAGAAGGTGGAACCATTGAAGGTATATACCGAGATGAATACTAATGTGGCGATACTGAAACTGTTCCCTGGCATACAGGAAATGGTGGTGCGCTCGGTGTTATCGATAGATGGTCTTAAGGGTGTGGTGCTGGAGACCTATGGCAGTGGTAATGCCCCTCGTAAAGGATGGTTGTTGGATTGCCTGAGTGAAGCTTCTAAGCGTGGCGTTGTGATTATCAATGTTACCCAATGCAAGAGTGGTATGGTAGATATGGACCGTTATGAAACGGGCTATCAACTTAAGTCGGCTGGGGTGCTCAGTGGTTATGACATTACCACCGAAGCAGCCCTCACCAAACTTATGTTCCTTTTCGGGCAAGGTCTGTCGGTAGAGGAGGTTCGCCAAGAAATGATGCACTCATTGGTCGGAGAGATTTCAATGGATTAGTCTGTTTTTATTTTCTGAAAACCATGTCGGATCCTGTTTGATTCTTCAGAGTCAATGCAATCTTACGTTGACTGGTCTTTACCCTGTCCTCAATCATCTCAGGAAGATTGTAGCTCATCATCTGGTCATTATAGAACTTGGCCGGATTGTGCTGTGGCAACAGGAAAGGCTTGCTGGCTTTCCCATGTTCATCGATGTAGGTAATATAGGGCCTGGAGTAATAGCCGTCAATCCTGCGGCTGCTGAATACCATCCAGTGCGAGTTACCGCCCCATGAATGATAGCTGTCGGCACGGTCGCTGTTCGCACCTTCAAGGAGCTTCATCTCGCCGGATGACATGTCGATGATGTAAAGGTCGGCATCCTTCTTGTTGGCAGGGAAGTTCCCGTATCTGGTCAGGCACACCACCATCCACCTGCCGTCAGGTGATATTCTCGGATGAGAGATACTCATATCCTCTTTTCTGGCATTGAACAGCGTATCTACCCGAGTACCTATGGCAGCAGTCCCGGCATCGAAATCCACACGGCACAGGCTGTACTTGAGCTGCTCTATATGGTATGCCACGCTGTCCACCGCTTCCGCCGTGCAGAAATACAGGCTCCTGCCGTCAGGGGAGAAAGTCGGGAAGGTCTCATAAGCCCGTGGCGATGCCAGCAGGTCACTTCCGAACACCTCGTTCTTCTCCATGTCATAGACAAACACGTCCGACTCCGTGTCAAACACCTCGACCCTGTCATCGGAGTGGTAGTAGTAGCTCTCCCAGGTGGAGTTCACCGAGGCAGCCACATACTTCCCCGAAGGATGCCAGTAGGGATACTGCATGTTCCCACGGGTCTCCTCTGTCCTGGTGTTCAGCTTCGTTACAATGCCATTGTTGATATAGGCCGTCCCGGGAGCCTTGGCACGGCTGTGGAACAGGAACGTGTCAGGCTGCCGCTGGTTGAAAGTGTGGCAGTTTACGCAGCCATAGTCAGTCATCCTGTTTTCGAAGATGGGCGTCTCCTCAAAGCTTTCCAGGTGCCGCTGGTATAGTCCCATGCGGTTCCACTGCTCATAGGGAGGTATCTTACGATAGGCAAGATAGGGGTCGATTGCTTCGGCAGAGACCCTGACACGGATGTCCCTGTAGGCTGTCCATCCCTCCGGTGCCTTTCTGGATACCCTCATGATTATCTCCTTGTCCGTGTTGAAAACAAGCAGCTTCCTCCATGCTTTCAGCGGGATGTCGAAGGCACCGTCCTTGGAGCGTATGTTTATTTCGCCATCTGTCCCTGCAATGTTCAGGTGATATTCCCCCGGCTCTGTCAATGACAGATTAAGCGGGGCAATGTTATAGGGTACCATCACCCCGTCATAGTCGGGGAAAACGGGGGCAGTACCGTCCGTCTGCCCGACAATGTTCACCCCGCCCTGAGAGCAGGCCCAGAGCTGCATCATCCAAATGAGAGTAAATATATACCTGGTGTAATTCATGGTTCTCCTCCTTCTTATCCAAACATATAATAGTACCAGTAAGTGCCCTTATAGGATGTCAGGGCAGCCTGCAGGTTAGCATTGTTCCTGCGTGCATTCAGCACAGTTTGCTTGAAGGACATGAAGCGGCCGATGGTCTCATCGTTTACCCCATGACTGCGGCAATACTCCTCGTCATGCTCTGCCAGTACCGTGAGGGCCTGCTGCATCAGTTCAGGCACGGGCTGGCCATCCTGATAAGGCAGGTACCTGTCTGCCAGATAGCGGATGCCCTCCAGGTTCCTGTCAAGCATCATCATGGCCATGGCATATTCCATGGCATACTTCTCGTCCGTCTCTGAATCTATCACCTTTACAAGATCTGCCATGATGCCGTCCAATATCACGAACGCAGGTTGCTGAGCGGGAAGGCTCCTACGTTTCTGTCCCAGCTCGGGATCATTCTCCACGGCCAGGTCATCGTTTAGGAACTTGCGCATGCCTGTTGCCCATTCCCTGTATGCAAATGTCTTTTCCAACCGGGAAATGTATTTCTCAGCCACCTCATAGTCGCCATAGATGAGGCGTTCCTTCACCAGCAGCTTCAACAATGACGGATTGCCATAGGTCGTGGCTATCATCGTGCCGAACGACAGGCACAGAGCCTCGCTGATGATTCCTGTATGATAGTATATGTGGCTGAAGAGTACATTGAGGTCTTTATAGGCCTGATAGCCGACCATCAGGCTCTGCGCCCCCTTCTGCGGATACTTGAAGAGGTCGGTCATCATCCTTCCCTGATGCGACAGGGCCAGGTTGAGGCAGTTCAGGTGCAGGTAGTTCTGATAGCTGAGGTTCCTGTTGCCTGTAATCCCAGCCCAGTCCTCACGGTTAATGCAGCCCATCATTTCGGCCAGTGTTCGGAAATCCCTGTTCATCCTCCTCTCCGACTGGACATGGATGAACAGCCCTCCTGCAGCCAGCAGGATGAGTCCCGCCGTTATCTGAACGGCTGTCTTCATAGGAAACCTCCTGCACATTCCCGCAATAATCATGATGGCGGGTATCGCCAGCCACGATGCGGACTGCCAGATTCCCTGCTCTGCAGAATATTCGTAGTAGCTCCTCGTCCAGAGGGCATAGTCGAAGCCTACGACGCTTCCGCCTGAGACTGTAACCAGGGCTGCAAGGATACAAGACAGAAGATAAACGGATGATATCCAGCCCTTCCCGGGGTTCTGTATCATGTCATATATGAAGGCACAGATGGCGAATAGGGTGGCGATGCTGCCGGCATAGAGAAATAATAATAAGGAGAAGACGGTGCCTGTCAATAGGCTATAATATATTGAAGCCCTCTTTCTGAACAGGATATACGTATATAGCAGGATGGAAAAGCACAGCATGGCCACGACACCATCGTAATGATAACCCATGTCAAGCAGATAGATGCCATGCAGGTAGGCAGCCAGGAAGGGTAGCGGCCACCATGTTATATTCTTGTTTAACTTGCAAATGGAATGCCATAGAAACATTCCTGTAATTGTGGTGAGGAGAGCTGTAATGATGGCTCCTGCCCAAGGCAGGTGAAAAAACTGCACAAGGAACTGGGATGCCAGGGTGGCAAAACCTCCTGTCTGCCTGAGTAAGCCTGCCACATAGTCTCCGTCCCATAGGAATATCTGCTGCTGCTCCCTGTACATCAGCAGCGGTTCCTGCGTATGATGGAGGTAGAAGGCTAGGATGGCGCCGCAAAGCACGGAAAGGGTAAACACGATGAGAAGTCTCGGCCTCATGAGCTGTTATCGGGATATTAAAAAGAGGGGCAAGCCCAGAGACTCACCCCTCCTAGTCATTCAAATCTTAGTATCAATAAGTGATTATTGATTACTTCCAGTTCTCGTTCTGAACGAAACGGCCCATAGCGGTCTGAATCTCGGTAATAGGAATTGGGAAGGTTACCCAGTTCTCATTGTAAACGTTACCGAACTTGCCAGGGAAATAAGTTCCTTCGTATGCACGGTAAGCATTCAGCACATTAGCAACGGTACCCCAGCGGGCGATATCAAACCAGCGGTGGCCTTCCATACCGAACTCGGCACGCATCTCACGTTCAAGAGCTGTATGAGCCTCTGTTGCATTTGCAAAGCTCTTATATAGGCCTATACGGTAGCTTGCAGCAGCACCAGACTCTGTCTTGCCTGTCACCTTGTTGTCGAATGTCTTGCCGGCAGCATCATTCTTAACGAAGCTGTTGGCTGCACGTTCACGTACCTGGTTAATGTATTTCAGGGCAGTTTCTAGGTCATTCTCATGGATAGCCACCTCAGCGCGCATCAGCAGGATGTCAGCGAAACGGATCACATGGTAGTTGGCAGCATTTGAACTGACAGCTGTAGCAACAGCCGTACCACCACGGTCAGCCAATCTATGCTGATACTTCTTATTCATGTACAGACCACCGTTGGTGTAGTCGCGAACCCAACCGCCGATTGAGGTAGGAATACCGTAATCCAGGTAAGGAACACCGAAACGGCCGGCGCAGTAGTCAACGCGTGGGTCAAGTGGAGTATCCAAGTCGGTTACAGGATTAGGGTCACCTATAACTGTAAGAGGTTCATAGTCTGTGTAATTTGCCAAAGGCAGACCATCCTCGTCGACCATGAAGCTATTCACGAACTCATAAGTTGGCTGGTAGAAACCCCAACCACCAATACCCAGTGCACCGGGGCTGCCAGGAGCCGGGTTGGAGATAATGGCATTAGTATCAGTCTGTGTACCGTTGATGGTCAGCTGTACGTCAAATACAGACTCACCGGTCCAGTCAGAGGTAGCAGCATTGTTAAACAACTCAGCATAAGTCTTAGCCAGCTGGAACTTCTTGCCCTTGGCATCAACACCATTGTTGATGATGTCGTCCAGCAGGGTCTTGGCATCGTTCCAGTGGTCAGCGGTAGCGTTCTTGCCGTTGAATGGAGAAGACCAGTACAGGTATAGCTTGGCCAGCATGGCCTTGGCCATCCATGAGGTAGCACGACCGTATTGGCCTGCTCCGTAACCGGTCTTGTTAGCCCATGTCTCGGGCAGCTTGCTTGCAGCCTCCTTCAAGTCAGCAGCCACCTTATCCCAGATATAAACATAGTTGCCGCCTTCGTCAACGTTGCTTACCTGTGGGTCGGTAGATGCCTTATAGTCTTCCAAAGATACATAAGGAATAGCGGCACCGAACATGCGGATACCCTCGAACATCCAAACACCCTTGATGAACAGGCACTGAGCCTTTATCAGGTCAGGATTTGCGACAGCGTCACCAGCCTTGTCCACCATGTCAATCACGTTGTTAGCACGCTTGGCAGCTTCATAAACAGCAGCCCACTTGCCCTGAATGTAAGAGTTGGCAGCAGAGAAAGAATATACCTCGATAGCGGTAAAGTCTGACTGGTCAGAAGACTGGGAACCCTTGTTGGCATCTGCACCGGCAACATCACCAAAACAGTAGTTAGCCAGTGAAGCGTAGCCCATCCAACCCGTCTGGTTCATGTTGTTAAGGGTTGAGTACACACCTGTCAGGGCCATGTCAATTCCGGACTCGTTGAGCAGCGCATTCTCTGATACGGCGCCTGCAGGCTCGAGCAGCAGGAAGTCGTCGCCGCAGCTGCTCATTGACAGAGTCGCCAATGCCATAGCTGAATAGATTATTGCTTTTTTCATATTGTTCTAGAATTTTATAATTATCTATTTATTATTTTCCAAATATTCAATCTTCCATTTTTCAATTGAAAATTAGAAGTCGATATTCACACCGAATAGATACTGACGAGGAACACCATATGCACCGTAGTCAACACCCTTTGAACGGTCACCGCTGATGCTGAAGCTGTTTACTTCAGGATCCAGACCCTCGTAACCGGTGATAGTGAACACGTTAGACAGCTGGAAGTAGAAGCGGACGCGTGACAGGGTCAGCTTGCTGACCAGCTTCTTTGGCAGAGAGTAACCCAAAGTCAGGGTCTGCATACGCAAGTAAGAACCGTCAGTTACGTACTGGGAGTGTGACTGGGTGTTCTCAGCGTGAGTGTCACCGTATACCCACAAAGGCAGGGTACCGTTAGGATTGCTCGGGCTCCATGCCTTCTCAATACGGTCATAGCTATATACGTTACCCAGATTGCCCCACAGGGTATAGTACTCATAGTGTTTAAAGATGTCGTTACCGATTGTATAGTATAAATAAGTACTCAGGTCAAAGTTCTTCCACTGCAAACCGATGTTGAAACCGCCGGTGAGGTCTGGATGAGGATTACCGATGATGGTGCGGTCGCTAGCGTTCACCTTGCCGTCGCCGTTGACATCCTTCCACTTGTAGTGGCCTATGTAGCTAGTTGCAGACTTCTGCAAGTCTTCCTTAGAAGCAACGCCAAAAGGCAGCGCAGGATAGTTCAGCACGTCTTCAGCGCTCTTATAGATGCCATCATCTACGTAACCGTAGAACATACCTACAGGCTGTCCGACGGTAGTGATGGTCATCTGGGAGATACGTGAAGAATAGAACAGGTCGGAAGCACCCAGCTTGGTCACCTCGTTCTTGTACCAGGATGCATTGGCGTTGATGTTGTAAGCCACCTGGCCGATCTTGTCTCTCCAGCCGATAGAGAAGTCGATACCGGTATTCTTGATGTTACCCTGGTTGGTGTTAGGCTTTGAAGCAGCACCGGACAGAGTTGTCCAAGATGCAGGGACCAGCATGTCAGAAGTCTTCTTGATATAGAAGTCGAAGTTAGCAGTCAGCTTGTTGTTCAGGGCTGTCAAGTCGAAACCGACATTGAACATCTTGATGGTCTCCCACTTAGCATAGACGTCACCCAGAGCTGTCAGACCGAAACCGGTAGCAGCACCGCTATTACCACCACTTATACCATAGAGGTAGCGGGTCGGGTTAGAATACTGGAATGCGTAGTTGTAGGCACCGATGTTGGAGTTACCGGTTGTACCGTAACCAGCACGGAGTTTCAAGTCATCCAACCAAGTTGCATGAGCCTTCTCCATGAACTTCTCGTCAGAGATACGCCAACCCAAAGAGATGGATGGGAAGGTACCCCAGCGGTTGTCAGGATTGAACTTGGAAGAAGCGTCACGACGGATGGTAGCTGTTACCAGGTACTTACCCATATATGAGTAATCCAAACGGCCGAAGAGACCGAACATGGTAGTCTTGCTGCCCATGCCACCACCGTTACCCAGTGATGAAGTACCACCATTGTCGATGGTCCATGTGTTAGTGTCGTCCTCCATTGGATAGTCGTTACGCCAAGCGCTCAAGTTACGGCCAAGACCCATCTTCAGGGCTTCAGTACCCACCATTACGGTAAAGTCGTGCTTGTCAGCAAGGTTGAACTTATAAGTAGCGGTGTTGGTCCACTGCCAGCCGAAACTCCAGTTACCGTTCTCTGACAACTGGTTGCGAGAGCGGCCTTCCTTATCGTACATAATAGAAATCTTACCCATTGACAGGCCCCAGCCGCCATTCAGCGTTACAGCGAACTGAGAACGCAGGCTCAGGCCCTTGATCCATGGGTCCTTCAACTCTGCAAAGAACGAAGACTGCAGGCGGAAATTACGGTTCCAGTTGTCATAGCCGTTTACAACGGATGACAGGGCAGATACGTTACGGCCACCATTACCCTGTGAACCGGCAAAGTCACCACCTACGTTGTAAGCGGGAACCCACTTGTTCATGGTGTAGGTCTGACCGAAGGTTGAAGCGTCACCCTGGTTACCACGCTCACCGCGAGTCAGCATAACAGCTGCATTAGTGTTCTGACCGATAGTAAAATGCTTGGAAGGGTTGAAGCTAGTATTGACACGCAGTGAGTAACGTTCGAAGCTTGAACCTTTGATTGTACCGTTACGGTCCTGATATGCCAGGGACATTGAGTACTGGCCTTTCTCGCCACCGCCCATTACAGAGAGCTCGTGGTTCTGTGACCAGCCGGTCTGGGTTACCAAATCGTACCAGTCAGTACCGGCGCGGGCCTCTTCCTCTGTGCCGCCCAGTACTTCCTTGATATAGTAGTAAGAAGATAGTGCATAAGACTGACCGCCGTTTGGCTTGTAGTTGTCAACCAGACCTTGATATGAGCCAAACTGCTCCATAACCTGGTCCTTGCTCAAGCCGGCAGGAACGATAGTATATGGCATCTGCAGTTCACCGTTCTTGATGGAACCGAACTGCTGGTGACTTACCTTGTTGATATCAGCACCACGATAATCAACCTGATTGTGCTGAGACTGCTCGATAGCCTTCATGTAGTCCCATGCACCGAGGGTCTTGAAACCATCATTGGCCATAGTTGAAGCAGAGATGTAACCTGAGTAAGATACGCGTACCTTACCCTCCTTGTTACCCTGCTTGGTAGTGATGATGATGACACCGTTAGCAGCACGTGCACCATAGATGGCGGTTGCTGCAGCGTCCTTCAACACCTGGAAAGAATCAATATCGTTAGGGTTCACTGAGTTCACGTCAACACCCTGTACACCATCGACGATGATCAAAGGGTCAGAACCGTTCACACCACCGACACCACGCACACGGATAGTAGTGTTAGCACCGGGAGCACCACCAGCTGCCACATACACACCAGCTGCACGGCCCTGCAGAGCTTCTGCGAAGGTTGCAACAGGCTGCTCAGCGATAGCGTCGCGAGATACCACAGCCACAGAACCGGTAATGTCCTTCTTAGCCTGTGTACCGTAACCAACGACTACGACTTCGTCCAAAGTCTCAGCGTCTTCTTTCAGGGTAACCTGCAGAGCGTTCTGGCCGTTAGGCAGGTTGATTTCCTGAGTTACATAACCGATGTAGGAAACAACGATCACTGCATTGTTAGGCACGCCCTGGATAACGGCGTTACCATCCATGTCAGTGATTGAACCGATTGTAGTGCCTCTAACGAGAACGTTGGCACCGATGACTGGACCCATTGCGTCGTTAACTGTTACTGTAACTGTACGTCCGTTCTGCTGAACTGCAGCTACACCTTCAGTTGACATTGCATCCACGCCAGAAGCCATTGCCTGGCTTGCAGCGATCAGGAGCAGGGAAGCTCCGCAAAGGAAGGTCCTTTTCCAAAATTTAATGTCATTCATAATAAAAACTTTTAAAGGTTAATATTTAAAAAACTCTTCAATTTCTCAATAAAAGGGCAACTGCATTCACATGTGGTTGCCCACAAAACATTAACTTAAATTTTTTCCTTTTTAAATGTAATTATCGGATAAGGCTGCATTCACATGTGGCTCATACCCTTCCACTTTATTTTTGTAAATTATATTTATTCACACAACATTACACACCTTTTTACTCCTGTCTAAACAGAAGTGAAAAAGTATTATTTTACGCTAAAAACCATTATGTTTCAACACGTTATGCCATAATATTCCTTTACTTCGCAGTAAAAGGAACATTTCATTTCATAACATATTTCAGCACCGCTTTATTAGCTTCGTTAATCATGTTTTGTTGGAAAGGTTTCAGATAGGTCTCAGTGACCTTGATGGACGAATGTCCCATAGATTGTGAGATGATGGCTGGATTGATATTGCAAACAAAGGCTAAAGTTGCCCAAGTGTGACGGGCTGTATATGAAGAGATTTTTTGATTGATTTTAAGGAATTTCCCTATGGCAGCAAGTCGTTTATTTTGTGTTTTGAGAGCAGCCTGGTATTCTTTATATGCTTCCAAAGAACCGTCGGGATGATGGATAATAGGGAATAGGTAGGGTGAAGATGCATCTTTGTTGATGAGGGTTTCTAACAAAAACTGTGCAGTCTTATCGAGTTGTACCACCAGAGGACGACCTGTCTTTTTTCGCCTATAAACTATCAAATTTCCTTTATATTCACTTTTCTTTAAAAAAGACAAGTCAACAAATGGAAGTCCCCTTAGCATAAACATCAGCACAAAGTACCTCAGACTTTGTTGTAAGGTTGGTCTGAGTAGGCTCCTTCTGTCTAAAGCCAATAGGATAAGACGTTTCATGATTGTAGCGTCCAACGCGTTTTCACGGTTGGCTTCGACACCGGTATACACCTTATTAAATAAATAGGGTTTGAAAATGGCTCCTTCTTCCATAACAGCTTCGTTATACACAGCACGTAGTACTCGTATATAAGTAGATATGGTATTCCAAGAAAGGCCTTTTGTTCTGAGATAGCCTTCAAAAGACTTCAGCCAGCTAGGTGTTATAATTTAA
>JAEEGJ010021087.1_pt1 | contig 14075 bp, 12 predicted proteins | sample 8958761 | NCBI WGS metagenome assembly JAEEGJ01 (sample SAMN16246546, study PRJNA631951) | gut metagenome | biome: gut microbiome; feature: rumen; material: RS-attached | host: Bos | place: Iran: Karaj | collected 2018-10 | reverse complement strand
CAAGGTGATGGACCAAGCCATGAAAGTTGGCGCTCCCGTCATCGGCATCTGCGACTCGGGCGGTGCCCGTATCCAGGAAGGATCACGTTCCCTCGCCGGCTATGCTGAGATCTTCCAGCGCAACATCAACGCTTCGGGTGTCATCCCGCAGATTTCGGCCATCTTCGGTCCCTGCGCCGGCGGTGCCGTGTATTCTCCCGCACTCACTGACTTCATCATCATGACCAATGTGGGTAGCTACATGTTCCTCACTGGCCCGAAAGTCGTGAAGACCGTCATCGGCGAGGATGTCAGCACCGACGACCTCGGTGGTGCCCGCATCCACAGCCAGAAGTCGGGCGTGGCCCACTTCGCTGCCGAAACTGAAGAGGAAGGTCTCTCCATCATCCGCAGACTCATCTCTTTCATCCCGCAGAACAACATGGAGAATGCTCCTTTGGTGGAGTGCAACGACCCCATCGACCGCATGGAAGATGCACTGAACCAGATCATTCCCGACAACCCGAACAAGCCTTACAACGTCGGTGACATCATCAATGCCATCGTTGATAATGGCGACTTCTTAGAAATCCATAAGAACTACGCCAAGAACATCATCGTCGGTTTCGCCCGCTTCGATGGTATGTCGGTGGGTATCGTGGCCAACAACCCGGCCTTCTTCGCTGGCGTGTTGGACTGCGACGCTTCGCGTAAGGGTGCCCGTTTCGTGCGTTTCTGCGACGCCTTCAACATCCCAATCGTGACCTTGGTCGACGTTCCTGGCTTCCTGCCTGGTACGGGTCAAGAGTACAACGGTATCATTGTTCACGGTGCCAAGTTGCTTTATGCATACGGCGAATCCACCGTGCCGAAGGTCACCGTCACCCTGCGTAAGTCCTACGGTGGTTCCCACCTTGTGATGGGCTGCAAGCAGCTCCGTAACGACGTCAACTACGCTTGGCCGACTGCTGAAATCGCCGTGATGGGTGCCAGCGGTGCCGTTGAGGTGCTCGATGGCAAGAAGATTTCCGAAATCGAGAATCCCGAGGAACGCGCCGAGTTCGTTGCCAAGAAGGTGGATGAATACACCAAGAAGTTTGCCAACCCTTACGAGGCTGCCAAGTTCGGCTACATCGACGATGTTATCGAGCCGCGCAACACGCGTTTCCGTGTCATCCGTGCCCTGCGCACCCTTGAGACGAAGCGTTTGGCCAATCCCGAGAAGAAACATTCGAACATCCCGCTGTAACCCTAAATCCATAAAGTGATGAACCTGTTACAAATATCATTACTGTTGGCTCACGAAGATTGGGTCTACACCAAAGGCTGGATTGTCACCATCGCGGGATTTCTGATTGTCGTCATCGCCCTCTTCATCCTTTCGACCATTTTCCGTGGCGTGGCTGCCTACTTCAAGAAGCAGGATGCTAAGAAAAACGAGGTGAAGGAGATTAAGCCCGTGACGACGGTAAAGCCTGCCGTCAAGTTGGCTGAAGGTGAGATTGCCCCCGAGGTGCTGACTGCCATCGGCATGGCCCTCTATCTCTCCACCAACCTCCACGACGAGGAGAGCAATGTGATTACCATTGAGAGAAGGGTAACTTCTTGGAACGATAAGAATTACGGAGTTAGACACTGGAAACGTTAAATTGTAGAAAAATGAAAAAATTCAAATTCACCATTAGTGGGAAACCATACGAAGTAGAAGTCCAGAACATTGAGGGCAACATCGCCACGGTCAATGTGAATGGCACTGAATATCAAGTGGAAATGGAAGAGCAAGCCGCTCCGGTCGTGGCTCCTGTGGCACGTCCTGCTGCCAAACCTGCCGCTTCGAGTTCGGCTCCGGCCGCCTCGAAACCTGCCGCTGCTGCCAGTGGCGCGGGCTACAAGATGGCTGCTCCGCTTCCCGGAACCATCATGCAGATCTTCGTCAAGCAAGGCGACACCGTGAAGAAGGGTGACAAGCTGCTTATGTACGAAGCCATGAAGATGGAAAACAACCTGCTGGCCGAGGCTGACGGTACCATCACCGCCATCAACTGCCGCCAGGGTGACAATGTGCTTCAAGGTGATACTTTAATCGTAATCGGATAAGGCCATGTTGGGAAAGAAAAGTATTTACAGAAAGCCTGCGGTCATTCTCGGCTCGTTGGTGCTCCTGATGCTGCTCAACCTCGTGGTGGTCAACAACCCGATGTTCGCCACCAGAGTCGCTGACCTTGGGAAAACCGAGCAAGTGAGCGAAATGACCGCTGAAGAAAGCAACGCCCAATTGGCTGAAATCGCTGACGCCATCGTCGCCGAGTCGGAAAAGACAGAAGCACTCAACCAACAAATCAACAGTCTCGACAAGCGCATCACCGCTTTGGAGAAACAAAACAGCAAGGTACATGCTGTTGGAAAAGCTGATGTCCAAGAGATGTCGACGAAAGACCGTTTGAAAGAGGGTTTGGGCAACTTCTGGTTGCTGACGGGCTTCAGAAATTGTAAGCTGGGTAACATCATTATGATTCTGGTGGGTATCCTCTTCATCTTCTTGGCCGTCCGCTTCGAGTTTGAGCCTATGCTGCTCATCCCGATCGGTACGGGTATCATCTGCGGTAACATCCCGTTCTTCCAAGGCACGGGCATTGATTTTGCTGCAGCGATGGACTTTGTCAACAACGCTAATCCGGCAGACTTGCCTTTCAGCATCGATACGGCTAAAGCCTTGTTGGTGGCTGTCTTTGGCGACAATCCAGGCGACAAACACATGGTGTTGAGTGAGGCCATCAAGCAGGTGGACCACTTGAAACTGACCGAATTTGGCCTTGCTGCCAATGAGATTGAAAGTGTGAAAGCCTTTATGAACGAGGTCTTCCAAAGCGGCGAACTGAACCTCCAGACGGGTCTTTACCAGAAAGGCAGTGTGCTGAATTACCTGTATTTCGGCGTGACCTCGGGTGTGTATCCGCCTTTGATCTTTTTGGGCATTGGCGCTATGACCGACTTTTCGTCGCTCATCGCCAACCCGAAACTGATGATTCTCGGTGCTGCCGCACAGCTTGGCGTGTTCATCACTTTCATCGGTGCCTTGTATCTCGGCTTCAACCTGCGTGAGGCTGGCGCTATCGGCATCATCGGCGGCGCCGACGGTCCTACCGCCATCTTCCTCTCGTCGCGTTTGGCTAACGGCTTAAACGGCACGCGCAATCTCATCGGCCCCATCGCCATCGCAGCCTACTCCTACATGGCTTTGGTACCTGTGATTCAGCCGCCTATCATCCGCTTGCTGACTACCAAAGAAGAGCGTCTCATCAAGATGGGTGCCCCACGCATGGTAAACAAGACCGAAAAAATCATGTTCCCCATCGTTGGCCTCATCCTGACTACCTTCATCAGCCCCACGGCCTTGCCGCTGTTGGGTATGCTGTTCTTCGGCAACATCATCAAGGAGTCGGGCGTCGTGAAGCGTTTGCAGAACACAGCCTCCAATCCATTGATTGACATTGTAACCATCATCTTGGGTCTTACGGTGGGTGCCTCTACACAGGCTTCCGTGTTCTTGACCTCAAGCTCCATCAAGATATTTGCCCTAGGTGCTGCTTCGTTCTGCGTGGCCACCGCTGGCGGTTTGCTGGGTGCCAAGTTCATGAACCTCTTCCTGAAGGAGAAGATCAACCCGATGATCGGTGCCGCTGGTGTGTCGGCAGTGCCCGACAGCGCCCGTGTCGTCGAAGTGGAAGGTCAGAAGTACGACCCGTCGAACCACCTGCTTATGCATGCCATGGCTCCAAACGTCTCCGGCGTTATCGGCTCGGCTGTCGCAGCTGGTGTGATGATGTCGTTCTTGATGATGTAATTTACACCTTTGATTAATAAAGAAATCCGCCTCGATGTGTCGGGGCGGATTTCTTGGTTTTATTCGACAAACTTATTGGAAATCAGCAAAAAGCTTGGTTAACTGCTTCGTCAGGCTCTGACGGTCGAGTGGGTTGTATTCGTAGCGTCTGGGTCTGCTTCCGTACCATACCACCTCGCCTGTCTGGCTGTCGAAAACCAACGCGAACACGCCATTGACGTAGGCTTCGGTCTCTTTCGAGAAGCTAATGCTGTTGTTCAAGACAAAATCCGCTATCTTCATGCCGATTTCAATTCCCTCTTCCAAAGCCAACTGGTTCGCATTCTTGGAATAGCCTACGTCGGTGATTAGCAGGCCGTAACGGCAGCCACTCTCGCGGACCGCATTGCGGATTTCATCGGGAACGATCAGACGCTGGGCGCTGCTCGCTGAAAGATCAACCAGATTGTACATCCAAGAACCCAACTTGGAATTCTTGTTTGCAGCGTCAAAATCCACGGACACAATCTTATTGATTGGCATTCCGAGTGACTTTACAATATCGGTGACAAGCAGCTGATTGAAACGGGAGGCATCAGGGAGATAGTCGGTGGAAAAGTCAACAACCGCATCGGTGATGTAGGAGTAAGGTTCAACCAAAGCAATCGGACGGATGTCGGAGGCTTTCTGGCTGAAAAACTTCGATGTGCCGCAAGACGCGAAGAGCATCGGGACGGCAAGCAAAAGGATAAGAATATGCTTTTTCATCTTTTAGGATTTTAAGTTAATAATTTGGTTTATTTGAGATAAGTTATTTACAAGTAATAATCAGCATGACACACAACAGTCCTATCCATGTGAACCTACTCATCCGAGTGGTTTTTATGCGCAAAAATACACAATAGTCGCAGACTCTATGTCTGAATAAGCAAAAATTGCCGAATGTTTGGTAAAAATTGCCGAATAGGAACGTATATGCTTTATTTAGTAGGTGTACTTTTGTGCTGTCATTCTCCTACACCTTAATTAATTACATATAGGGATTCAAATAATTCGTCCCGAGTTTTGGGGTGTTTTTTTTCCAAAAAATAATACCAATTTTGAAAAATACCGTATCTTTGCAAATTGTTATTAAATTAAATCATCAGTTATGAAGAAAAAATTTATTCTTTTATTGACAGCATTTGCTCTCACTGTGGGAAGTGTTCAAGCCCAATGGTTCGATTTCACTAACAACGTCCGTGCTTCTGCAGGTATCAATCTTGGTTCTGTGGGTTATCATCTCACTCCACAAGGCTTGGATACCGAGTTTGCTGGCTTAGGTTGGGGTGTCAGCCTTTCAATTGGTGGGGCTTATTTCGATTTCATCTATCAAAATCCCGAGCATCGTTTCTCAGGTGAAGTGGGTGTGCCTGATTGGCATGATCATACGGCGCTCGCCATCAATGTAGGCTATCAGATTCCCGTTCTCCCTTGGCTGTTTTTTACGCCATTGGTGGGCTACAGCAATGAAACCACTGGGATAACGTTAGCCAATAACATTAGTGCCCAGGATAACTCTATCGTACACAAGTATGAACGCAACACCATCGAACATCATTTCAACTATGGTGCTGGTTTGATGTTCCGTGTGTTAAACATGGTTGAGATTGGTGCTGTGGCTACTTCTCATGCCATTTATGGCAACTTGAGCTACTCGATCGGCAAATAAATCTACATTGATTTTATAATAATTTGCAATTTTCAAACTAGTTAATTAAACCTAATTTCAAATCAATTAAATCTAACTTATCATGAAGAAATTCAGAGTGTTATTAATCTGCGGTATCGCCTTGTTGTTCATGTCAAGCTGCCACACTTACCGCCACAACATGAGAGAAGCCAACGCCTTTGTTGAGTATCATGCAGAAGACTTCATCCTGTCAGACCAAGTGGTCGGCGAAGCCACTGTCGTTCGCATTCTCTGCATCGACTGGCAACACCTCTTTGGTGAGAAAGAGTATGCTAATACGCCTTCTTTCGGTACGGTTGTCCCCGTCATCGGACGCATACTTGACAACGGTTCCAACTATGCTCTCTACAACATGATGCAGAAGCACCCTGGCTACGATGTGGTAATCTATCCTCAAGTGGAAGCTTATCGTTACGCCCCGGTTCTCGGCACAGACCTGTATTCGAAGACCACCTACAAGGTGACCGCCCGTTTGGGCAAACTGAAGAAGTAAGTCAAACAACTTCAAAGTGTATGAAACGAAAGGCAGAGGATTTTTCCTTTGCCTTTCGTTTTTTCTTTATTTTTGCGCCAAAATTCCAAGTCAAATGAAACGTCTTTCCTTTATTATTCTTCTTTGTTTTTTGGCCACGATTCTTCAAGCGCAAAACAAAAAAAACACCATTCGTCCGCCGAGGCCTAAAGTCGGAGTGGTGCTTGGCGGTGGCGGTGCCAAGGGCGCATCGCACATCGGTGTGCTGAAATACATCGAAGAAATGGGCATTCCCATCGACTATGTGGCCGGTACCAGCATGGGCTCTATCATTGGCGGTCTCTATGCTATGGGCTACGAACCTGATGAGATGAACCACCTCATTGCCAACATCGACTGGAACGAGTATATTGGCAACAAAATCAACCGCAACGTGATGTCAGAGGAGTTCAGGCAACGCAGCAGTACGTCCGTGCTTAACATCCCATTCGGGCGCGACGGCCGATTTCCGAAAGACACCAACGGAGGATTGATAAGCCAGTTGCCGAGTGCCTACGTCAACAACAGCTCGTTGGTCAATCTGTTTAACGACCTTTGCGTCGGCTACCAGGAAGACATGGATTTCAATGACATGCCTATTCCATTTGCTTGTGTGGCCACCAATCTTATCACGGGACAGGAAGTCGTGTTGCGCAGCGGCAACGTGTCGGAAGCGATGCGCGCCAGCATGGCCATCCCAGGCGTGTTTGCACCTGTCGTCATGGGCGATTACGTCCTCGTTGACGGCGGCTTGGTCAACAACTTCCCTGCTGATGTGTTGCGCGAGATGGGCGCCGACATCATCATCGGCGTGGAGATTACCAAGGAAAAGCAATTCACTGCCGCCGACTTGAAGTCGTTGCCGCAGGTGATGGCCCGGCTGCTGACCAACTCGACCAGCGCCAAACGCGAAGAGAATCGCAACCTGTGCAACCTTTACATCGTTCCCGATGTCACCGGTTACGGCATGTTGAGCTTCAACGCGGCAGCCATCGACACACTTGTGGAACGGGGCTACAAGAAAGCCCATGAATACCACGACCAGCTGTTGGCTATCAAGCAGGGCATTGAGCAAGCGGTCGGCCATCCCGTCGGCAAAGAGCTTCACGCTCCTCGTGCCAAAAACCTTGACAACGAGTCGGTGATGATTCGTTCCATCGAGATTTCCGGTGTCGACGGAATGCAGAACCGTTGGCTGATTCGCAAAGGTGGGCTGAAAGTTGGGCAATGCTATTCGAAAGCTGAAATCGAACACGCTGTCAACGTTTACCGTGGCACTGCCTGTTTCGATGACATCATCTACTCCCTCAAGGAAAGCGACTCGGTTCACGATCAAAGCGACCAACTCTCCGATGCCTACGACTTGACTATCAAAACCAATCCCGCCCAACCGCATGTGATGGGTCTGGGCCTCCGTTATGACACCGAGGAAGGCGCCGCCTTGTTGTTTAACTTCGGTTTCAACGAGAAAAAGTTTAGTGGGTCGAAGTTCAAAGCGAGCTTTAAGCTCAGCTACAACCCCAGAGTCAACCTCACCTACACCTACTCGCGTTCTTCATTGGCCAATTTCAACTTGGCTTACGATTACAGAAACGAGCATTTCAGGACCACGAATTTGTTTGCAGACAGACTGATTAACTTGCACTATCGGCAGCAAAAGCTCAGCGCCTGCGTTTCGCAGTTCCATCTGCTTAACTTGAGCACCATCGTGGGCGCGTCATTCATGAGCACTACATTCGATTTCGCTTCTATGGAAGGTGGGTTTTTGGATTCCATTTGGCTTGTGTCCAACCGGTTTCTCGCCCCTTTCATCAACATCAAATACGATAACTTGGACAACAGCTATTTTGCCAAGCACGGCCTTTATGTCAGTCTGAATTCCCATTATTATTGGGATTACAAGAATAGAGAAAACAACAACTTTGACCTTGGCTATGCCATTCAATATTACATTACGCCCAAAGACGGACGGTGGACCATCATTCCACAGGTGTATGGCCGATACTTTCTTAACGAAACCTATTTGTACAACCTAAGGAACAAATGCGGCGGAGAGATTGAAGGACGCCATTTTGAGAATCAGTTGCCTTTTATCGGCATTTCTTATTTGGAAACATTTGGTACAGAACCCGATTTGATTACGGTGACCCGTTGTGACTTGCGTTACAATTTCTACGGAAAGCACTATTTAACGGGAATGTACAATGCCCTTTGGAGACCGGCTGCTTATGTCTTTCATGGCGCAGGGCTGAAATACTCCTACAACAGCGTGATAGGCCCTGTATCGCTGACCGTGCAGTGGTCGAATCTCTATGAAAGTAAGTTCAGCGCTTATTTCTCGTTTGGGTATACGTTTTGACGTCCGAAATCATAATTCCATTTCTACCCATCGCCCGTCCACGAAATTGACCACACTACGATAGCCTGACTTCTTCAAGGCTTCCTCGGCGGCGGCAAACTCCAAGGTGATTTCGCTGAAATGGTGTGCATCGGCGGAGATGATGACGGGAATGCTCATCTTGCAGGCCTCTTCCATCAGCCAAGGAGAAGGGTAGAAGCCGTTGTAGCGTTTCTTGTAGATGCCCCGCGTGTTGATTTCCATTATCAAGCCTCTCTGCCGGATGAGGTCGAGCGTTTCAAGAGCCAAACGACGGTACCAGGGTTCATCTTCATGGAAATACCTGTCGCGGTTGTGCATCTTGATTTTGTCGAAGTGGGCGATGATGTCAAACGATTCGTTTTCAATCATTTCGTTAGACTGTTCGAAAAAACGCCGCACGGCACAACGAATGTCACCATCGAAGAACTTTTGCAGGCCTTCGTCGTAAACCTCCCACTTCGGTCCGTCAATGAACCAGATTTCATTAGGATTGGCTGACTGTCCGACCAGATGCACGCCACCAATCAGATACTCCAGATGGTATTTCTCCTTGGTTATGGTGAAAGGCTCGGAAACGCCTGTTAAGTAATCTGCTTCCAAACCACAGCAAATGTTGATTTTGTCCTTGAACTCTTCTTTTAGTTGGGTGATTTCGGCCACATAGCGCGGCATGTCGGCGGTTTTTACCGAGAAATTATTGTCAAAGGGTAGTGGACTGTGTTCCGAAAAACCGAGTGTCAAAAGTCCTTGACGAACAGCTTCTTCCACGATTTCACGAGGCTGCGACTTGCCGTCTGAATAAACGCTGTGGGTGTGAAGATTGAAGTTTTGCATGGTGTCAGTCTCCAAGTTCAGCCTCGCGTGCTTTCATGTCCTTATAGGAACCGTCGAAAATGTTGAAGCACACGAAACGACATTCCAACGGGCCGTTCCAAATCGGGATTTTGGCCGAGGGCTTGAGTCCGACATGGCGCAGGGCCACGGCATCGTCGGTGATGAGCCAGCATTGGAAACCTTGGAAGTTGTGCTTCAAGGTGTGGCCAATCTCTTCGTAGAGCGCGTCGATGTCGTCTTCCTCAAGGCGGTCGCCATAGGGCGGGTTAATGATCATGATGCCGCCGCCTTCAGGGGGCGTGAGGTCGCTCATATCCTTTTTCATTACGTGAATGTCGTGTTGCAGGTGGGCGTATTTCAGGTTGCCTTCGGTGATGGCGACAGCCTTGGGCGAACGGTCGGAGGCCCAGATTTCGTAGTCGAAGTCACAAATCTTGTCGTCGGCTTCCTGCTTGATGCGCTGCCACAGCTCTGCGTCATAGTCATCCCATTTCATGAAGCCCCACTCCTTGCGGTAATAGCCTGGCGGGATCTTCATCGCATACATGGCCGCCTCAATTGGGATGGTGCCTGAACCGCACATGCAGTCAAGGAAGTTGCAGTCGGCCTTCCAACCAGAGAGTTGGATGAGGCCAGCGGCAAGCACCTCATTCATCGGAGCCTTGTCGACCTGCTTGCGATAGCCGCGATGGTGCAACGACTCGCCCGAACTGTCAAAAAGGATGGTAACCTTGTCTTCACGGATGTGCAGGCTGATACGCAGGTCGGGATTTAAGGTGTTGATGCTAGGGCGGATGCCGATGACATCGCGAAACTGGTCGACGATAGCGTCCTTCATTTTCAGTCCTGCGTATTGTGAATGGGTGAAACTGCGTCCGCTTGTGACTGCATCGACGCAGAAGGTTTGGTCGGTACGCAGCAGTTCACACCAATTGATTTCTTGCACTTTCTTATACAGTTCTTCAGGATTTTTGGCGAAAAAAGACTTGTAGGGTTTTAGAACTTTCAAGGCTGTACGCGCCTCATAGTTAATACGATACATAAGTTCCTTGTTGCCTTCGCAGATGACGGCACGATGCATGGGACGCACGTTTTTCGCGCCCAAGGCCCTGATTTCGTCAACAAGCACGTCTTCCAATCCTGCGGCGGTCTTTGTGATGAGTTGGTAGTTGTCTTCCATGACGTTGAAATTTGCTGCAAAAGTAGAAAAAAATGCCTATATTTGCCGCCCAAATCGCAGATTCAACATAGATAAATCAAACTGAAAACGACATGGCAATCCCCGTTATCGGCGTGCTCGTCAAGGCGGCGGCTGAAATCAAGAATATTCCGGTGGAAATCCGGCAAAATACAACCAACCCTATCCGGGCCCAGCGCCGCGAATTGCGCAAGTTGCTGACCAAGGCACAGTTCACGGAGTTCGGCAAATTCTATCATTTTGACGAAATCCTGCTGTCGAAGGACATCATGGCGGAGTTTCGCAGACGCGTGCCCGTATTCGACTACAACAAGATGCACGATGAATGGTGGCATCTCAACCTCGAAGGCAAGCGCAACATAGCATGGCCTGGAAAAATCAAGTATTTCGCTCTCAGTTCTGGCACCTCCGAGGCAGCCAGCAAGTATATCCCCATCACGCGGGCATTAAACAACACCATTACGCGTGCAGGCATCCGGCAGCTCGTTTCGGCTACGCGCTACGACTTTCCGGCAGGCTTCTACAACCGTGGCATTTTGATGATTGGCGGCAGCACCGACTTACAATACAACGCTAAGTACCGTTATTATGCTGGTGACCTTTCGGGCATCTCGGCAGGCAAGATTCCGGGGTGGTTTGAGGCGTTCTACAAGCCTGGACAAAAAATCTCGAAAGAGCGTGACTGGGCCAAGAAGATGGACCTCATGGTAAAAGCTGCACCCAAATGGGACATTGGTGTCATTGTGGGCGTTCCAGCCTGGGTGCAAATTTTGCTTGAACGTATCATCAAGGAATACCATCTCAACACCATTCACGACATTTGGCCTAATTTGATGGTCTATGTCCACAGCGGCGTGGCCTTCGCGCCATACGAAAAGAGTTTTGAACGTATCTTCGGCAAGGAGGTGCTGTTTGTGGAAAGCTATTTAGCTTCAGAAGGTTACATCGCCTATCAGGTCGACTTGAAGAAGCGTGTCATGCAGTTGTTGGTCGACAACGGCATATATTTTGAATTTGTGCCGTTCAACGAGGACAATTTCGATGAGGACGGCACCATCGTCCCCAATCCCAAGACGTTGCTGCTCTCGGAAGTGGAGGAGGGTGTGGATTATGCCATCTTGCTTTCTACTTGCGCGGGTACTTGGCGTTACCTCATCGGCGACACCATCCGTTTCCTCGACAAAGAAGACTGCGAAATCGCCATCACGGGTCGCACCAAACAGTTTTTGAGCATCACAGGCGAACATCTTTCGCAGGATAACATGACTCGTGCCGTCGACATGATGGCAGAGGAATTAGGGGTCAACATCACGGAATTCACCGTTGCAGGTATTCGTCACGACACAATGTATGCCCACCATTGGTACATCGGTTGTGATGTGCCTATAGACAAAAGATTGGCCATCAAGAAGATAGATGAGAATCTTTGCCGATTAAACGACGATTACGCCGTTGAACGCACACAAGCCATCAAGGAGTTGTTCATCGATGTTTTGCCCACCAAGTGTTTTTATGATTTCATGGAGCAAAAGATAGGCAAGTGGGGCGGCGCCACCAAGTTTCCTCGTGTGCTGAAGGGCAAACGGTTTGAGATGTGGGAGGAATATGTGAAAGGATTGGAATTGTAAATAATTGTAACACTGATATTTATGGAAAACACACCTGATATATTCGACAAAATGCCCGAATTCAGTCGTATCGGGTCGTTCAGTTTTTTGATTTGGGCCATCATGATAGGCTTGTTCTTGGGTTTGATTGTCAACATGGGACCAGCCTTCATCACTTTGGTGCAGACCAGCCTTCACCGTGGCTTCAAGTCGGCGGCGTGGTTTGCCTCGGGCGTGATCCTCAACGATGCGATGGTCATCATGTTGTGCATCCTGACTTCTGTTCAAGTGGTCATGAGGTCGAGTCGCGAGGCAGCTCTGGCTTGTATCGGCGCGGGAGTGATTTTGGTCTTGTTCGGCGTGTTCACCTATCGACGAAAAGTCAAGGAACGTAACGACTTCATTGAAAAGAGATCCCAAGAAATTATTGAGGTCAAGGACGACAAGCCCGAATGGTTTGTGTTTTTCGCTAAAGGTTTCGTGCTCAATATCTTAAATCCTTTTGTTTGGTTATTTTGGTTTTCGGCTGTAGCTATGGTGGCGGGCAATATGGGTGGCAACAAATTGAGTACTATCGTGTTTTTCGGCATTGTCCTTGGTACTACGCTAACCATCGAGCTGCTGAAAGCATGGGGTGCGGCCAAGTTGAAAGTGTTTTTCAATGCCAAGCGTACAACCTTAATTAATAAGATTGCCGGCATTTTGCTGATGCTTTGCGGAGCGTATTTTATTGTTTTTCGAGGAATCGTGCATCTAATTTGAATGTCATCCAAGGTGAAACATCAGGCAAGGGTGCTGTCACTTCAATTTGGGTTTTCAGCACGGGATGTTCGAAGGCGACACGATAGGCGTGGAGACTGATGGAACCGTCGGGATTGCTGCGTGGATAGCCGTATTTCAGGTCACCTCGGATGGGACAGCCGATGTGAGCCAACTGGCAACGAATCTGATGATGTCGTCCTGTGAATAACTCGATTTCAAGTAGATAAAAGGTTTCCGATTTCCCGATTACGCGATAGCTCATGCGAGCGAGTTTTGCTTCTTTCGTCCCTTCAGGAACGACAAACGACTTGTTCAGCTTCTCGTTCTTGACGATATAATCTTCCAAGATGTCGGCTTGCTTGGGTGGATGGTTTTTCACCAAAGCGAGGTAAGTCTTGCGGAAGTCGCGGTCTTTTACCTTCACCGTCATACGCGAGAGGGCCTTGCTTGTCTTGGCGAACACCACGGCACCGCTCACGGGCCTGTCGATACGATGGACAAGCCCCGCAAACACGTTGCCGGGTTTGTCGTATTTCTCCTTGATGTATTGCTTCACGTCGTCCAAGAGGCACACATCACCGGTTTTGTCAGCTTGCACGATTTCGGAGGGCAACTTGTTGACCACGATGAGGTGGTTGTCTTCGTATAGAATCCTGTCTGTTATCATCGAATTATTCATGAGGGTTCAAAGGTAGAGAAAATTTCTTTGTTGAAAGGAGAATAAATTAAAAACGGACAAAAAAATCCCGCCATTGTTGACGGGATTTCGTTGTTCTACGCAGAGACAGCGTCTCTAAATTAGGCCTGTTTCCTTGCCGCTATCAGCAGATCCAGCATCTTGATGGCCGAGTCGCTGATGACTGTGCCGGGACCGAAGATGGCTACGGCACCGGCGTCGTAGAGGAACTGGTAGTCCTGCGCAGGAATCACGCCACCCACGGTGACCATGATGTCGGGACGACCGAGCTTTTCCAACTCCTCAATCACTTGCGGCACAAGGGTCTTATGACCTGCAGCCAGGGAACTCACGCCCATGATGTGGACGTCGTTCTCCACAGCTTGCTTGGCAGCTTCGGCGGGTGTCTGGAACAGCGGTCCCATATCCACGTCAAAACCAATGTCGGCATAACCAGTGGCGACCACCTTGGCGCCACGGTCGTGACCGTCCTGACCCATCTTGGCAATCATGATACGCGGACGGCGGCCTTCCAACTTGGCGAACTCGTCGGCCATGCGGCAGGCTTCCTCA
>JAEEGJ010021084.1_pt1 | contig 14076 bp, 13 predicted proteins | sample 8958761 | NCBI WGS metagenome assembly JAEEGJ01 (sample SAMN16246546, study PRJNA631951) | gut metagenome | biome: gut microbiome; feature: rumen; material: RS-attached | host: Bos | place: Iran: Karaj | collected 2018-10 | reverse complement strand
AAAAATACGCTCCGATGAATAAGATTTAATCCTTACACTCATGGATTATATCTCATTCAGGGGAGCGCTTCTGCCCATATATTGCACAAAACATCTCACTTTAAAGCGGTCTTTATCATCTGGTATTCTGCTGCAGACAGGCCATATAGATCCGATATCTTTTTATCCAGTAGTTTTTCTTTTTCCTTCTGAGGATCTGCACCTTCGATGATGTCATTGACAAGGGCCATAAGCTCTTTTTGCCTGCTTTCATCCACAATGGGTATTGGAATCTGCTCAAGATGAGATCTCAGCACCTTAACAGAGCCAAACATCTTGGAATAAACAAACTGCGCAGCGCTGGAATTAAGGACTGCTAACACGTACTTTATAGAAAGCCCCGGAATCTGCGGGATCAGGATATTACAGCTGTTTAATGACAGCATTCCAGAATCGTCATAGGCAAATACAAGGTCACTGCTGATAAATTTGTACAGGAGTTTTTCTTTTGCCCTGTAGATATGCTCTGGCGCCACCTGCTGGAAGCTTTCCCTGTCAAAAGAGATGTAATTGTCCGGAGCATTGCATCTGTATTTTTCGATATCTGTCCCTTTAAGCACTGGCTCATTATCGGGGGTCTTTACCTGGGATATATATTTTTTATTGTCTCCTGTCACGATCCCAAGACCAAAAAGCGCGTTGCCCTTAAGTGTAGCCTTGTTTTTAACATCGCTTATTTTTTGGATCAGGGCGTACTCTTCATCAGTCATCTTAAGACTTAGAGAATCCGCAGAGATGGTGCGGTCAGTGTTTATAGTAAACACATTCCTGCCATCATTAACCACAAGGCCTTTTGCCAAAAATGGTTCTTTGGCAAGCTTCGCATGCAGAATGATGGACGGACACTGAACCCCGTGAAAGGCTTCCCCAAGATACTCCACATACTTAAGTTTGCAGGATGACATCATGAACTCCCTGATCTTTTTGTGGGATTTCACACTAAGTATGGACTCAGGAAGCACAAAGGACAGATGTCCATTTTCTTTAAGGCTCTTTACCGCTTTTTCAACGAACTCATCGTAGGGAACTTCGCTTCCCCATGGGGGATTTCCCATAATAATGTCGTATTTCTTTTCACCATTATCAAGGAGAAAATCAGACTGAGTAATATGCCGCAGGACCATGTCTCTGTCCCTGATGTCGTATTTAAGAGCGTAGTTGATCCTTGCAAGCTTTACGCTAATATCATCAATATCATTGGCATATACATTTTCTCTTTTTACATCCCCTGGAAGCTGCAGAATAAAGTTTCCTGTCCCGCAACAGGGGTCTATTATCGCTTGTGATGTAGTGTCTATTTTGGAAAATAGATTGTTGATAAGGCTGTTTACGACCTCTGTGGGAGTATAATATGCCCCCTTCTCTTTCCTGTTCCTAAGGCTTCTTAAAGAGATGTAGAGAAGTCCAAGGGTATCCTCTGTGGAAATGTACGTGTAATCTGCGCAAAAAAGATCTGGGTGAGCCGTTGTTAGCTTGCCAATTTCTTTTCTCTCTCCAATCAAGTCATTGATAAACGAAGTATTACGTAGCTCAACTGCTGTGTTCTTATAGGCAGTTATACCTAATGAATCTATGTCCTCATAGTATTTGTCACAGATAAGCTTTATCGCGCAATCAGCCAAAAGAGCTATTAAGAGATCCTCTGTCACATCAATCTCATTATCCTTTATGAAATTTACAATATTGGATACTACCTCAATGTTAGGGGAAGAATTCGCGACATATGATCCATACAGCTCAAATCCTGATCTGTACTTTTTGTTTCTACGACTCTTAAGAGAAGCGTTAGTTCCTTTTTCAATCTCTTTTTTAAGAGTATTTACGTAGGAAGTGTCAAACAGCGCAGAGCCGTTTTGAGTGGATGCGGGAGTTATTTTACCAAGCCTTAGCCAGTTACGGCCTGTTGCATAAGATATAGACAGCTCTTTGCACAGCTGTGACAAGGTCAATTGTTTTTCTTTCATACTTAACTCCCACCAATGATTCTATAGATAATACTAACACAGGATGTTGTCGAAATGAAAAGGAATAAAAATCGTAAATTAGTTGTTGACAATATGGGTGGTTTCGCGTTATATTATCTTAGTCGGCTCCAATGAGCAGGCACATATGGCGAGGTAGCTCAGCTGGCTAGAGCACGCGGTTCATACCCGCGGTGTCGAGGGTTCAAGTCCCCCTCTCGCTACTACATATGAGCACCTGAAACCAAGATTTTATCGAGGTTTCAGGTGTTTTCTTTTTGTAAAAAACTTGGTTACTTTTTCTATTCTTTGTGTTTTCTTTGGTTACTTTTTGTAAAGCTCCTTAAGCTGACGCTCCATTCTTGCCGTAAAGGCTGCTCTGGTAGCCATCCAAAGCCTTTTTCTTGTAGGCCATTGTCTTTACATCATAATCGTAATACCTGTCATTAGTCTCCTCTGTATGTCCAAGCATACTTGATACTACAGCACGGGGAAGGATAGCTCTGAGATTAGATGATACAGTCCTTCTAATATCGTGAATGCTCTTTTTTTCTATACCTGCATCAATACATCTCCTGTAAACAGCCTGAGATATAGAGTGCTCAGAATATCTTCCTTCAGCACCAGCAAAAACATACTCACTGTCAATTCCGTTTGCATTCTGCACAGCCTTAATCCTTTCCATTAGCACCTTAATGTCATCGGTCATTGGAAAAAATCTATGTTTTCTGTTCTTAGTATCTCCAATAACAATGACTGTTGGACCGTCCTTATAATCAAAGCGTCTTTCTGCATATCGGATATGAATTCCATCTTCACTTACGCATTCCCATTTAAGAGCTGCCAGCTCTCCGACACGCATCCCTGTAAGAAGCGAGAGTTCAATAGCGTAGTTTGGCATATAGAGTTCATTCTCATCCTGAGCCTTATGGATGGTAACAAGGAGCTTAATCATTTCTTCAGTTGTCAATGTTCTTTCTGAATCCTTTTTATCGGAAGTTTCACAGAGGTTACGGATGGGGGCGATATCCACCTTCTCATAAGGATTCTTCTCAATGTCATCATTCTTGCAGGCATACCCTAAAGATGAACTGATATATCCTGCCACATTCGTGAGACATTGCTTCTTTGGATGATAGGTATCTACCATACTTTTCAGGAAATGTTCAATAGTGATTGCCGTTATCTTTCCAATCTTCATTTCCTCAAAGTCAGTTCCCTTTATGAACTTGTCGTAATCTCTTAGATATCGTCTGTAAGTGGTAGGACTTAAGTTCCCATCCTTTGTTCCCACGTACTCACTCTTATAATCAAGCCAGTTCTGGAACAATACCTTATAGGTCATATCTGGTCCTTTGTTTACAACGGTGCTTTCCTCTGTCTGTTCTTTTTCAGACTCCTCCAGATATTTAAGATAGGCTTCCTTTATCTTTTCCTTCTCCTTACGGGCTACTATCTTTCCGTCTTTAGTTTTGAATTTCCAGCGTTTGTCATTCTCTCCTTTCGCTTGCCATATTTGGTTATTATCAAGGGCAGTTTGGAATATATTATCTTTTTTCACTATTTTAGCTATTTCCAGAAGCTGCCTCTCATCAAAGTCACTGTTCCTTATTAAGTTAAAAAGGTTCTCTACATTTACGCAATTTTCAGTATTCATTTAACCATCCTTTTCAGGATGGTAGTTCGTTACGTTGGGTTCATTAAGCTTTCAACTACCAGCCTATATGTATTTTATTTAGGGATTTAAGCCCTATGTTATGTATTATACCTGGTCAAATTTTAAATTTCATGATTTGTAAGAAACTTTTAGACTTGTATTTTGTGAAAAAAAATGATAGTGGATCCCGACACCTGTGTCACGTAATAAAAAAGGAGAGGCAATTTCCTCTCCATTTCTTTTAATATGAATTTGTCATAAGTTAGCCGAAAAGCAGTTAAGCCATCAGTAATCCTTGACTTTTCGGTTTGTGGAAGACAATCTATATGCGAGTTTTGTATGACTGCTATGATTTTCTTTCGCAAAACTATTCATATAGAATAATAACTGTCTTATTTTTTATTTAGTTTAGTCATATTTTTTATCTTTCTGTACAATACGTACGGAATCAAAAATTAAGGGTTACAGTAAAGCTAAAAAATCTAAAAATTGTTACTTATATTCAGTTTTCTTTTAATGTTATTTAGAAAAGTAAAATTACTTAAAGTAATATGCTGAGTATCCCCAACCAGTATTATTTGGCTGATAAATCTGTGAACCTCCGACAGGCCACCAAGCATCCCATTCCTGAATAACTTCACTACCTGTGTAAAAATCAGTATAAATGACACTGTATAGAGAATCTCCATCAGGATTTACATAATGCATAATTTCTTTCATAGCTTCCCAGCTTCTTGTTGCAGGTCTTGAGTTGATTTTAACTACCCATTCTGAACCATCATAAGTGATTGACCAGAATGTATTATAGTTAGCATCAATAAATTGAAAACCATTTGCATTAGTAACAAGCTGTGCATCAGCAGTAATCTGTTTTGCATAAGCTTCAAATGTCTGCTTGAAAGCTACAATACTTGCATCACCTGTATCAATTGAAGTTCTCTTAAATGAAGTTGTAGGAAGTGTTGCTCCTGAGCTACTATTCCAATAATTTATTGTCTCAGCGTCTCCACCAGCTTGAATTTCACGAAGAGCTGCCATCCATTTACTGTTAGGCTCAAGGTCTTTACCTGCTCCATCATTGATAATTAAATAACCGTTTGTCATTTCGAAGCATTTTACCTTAACACCGTTTGAAGCAGTTACAATTGTTACCCAATCCCACTGATTACTGTTAGGGTCATTTGCATCTGCGTGATTAGCAGCATCTGTATTATCACGATAATTGAAATCTGCTCTCCAAGCAGCTCCAGGACCTTCACCAGTTCCAACATAACCACTGATTACAGGCCAACCGTGTGTATTGTTAGGAATGAATCCTCCTTCAGCGTTTGGCCAACCAACAGAACCTTTTGACTGTGTAGATGTCTGAACTGTTTCAGTATTAGTTGATGCATTAGCTACAGCTTCAACAGTAATAGTTTCAGTAGTTTCTTTTGAAGCTGATGTCTCGGCTACAGCTTCTACTACTTCCTCAGAACTTGCCTCGGTAGAAGCTTCAACTGTCACCTCAGCTACTTCTTCAGTAGATGATGTAGTTGATGATACTTCTTCGATTGTGTCTCCCTTAGCAGCTTCAGAAACCTCGCTTGTAACCCCATCATCAGTAACTGTATTAACAGCCGTGTTAGCACAGGCTGTTAATACCAGTGCCAATCCCATAGCAATAATTATTGTTTTCTTATTCATGATATCTCTCCTTTTAAGCCTTGGAAATTACATAAATTATACTGCTAAGTAAAAGAGTGTTCAAGGCGACGAACTATTGCTGAAACTAGCATATCATTAGCACCTTGCTAGAACACTTTTTTGTAATAATCTAACGTTCTCCTAAATAGTATCTGATATGTTCACAAAAAGTGAGCAAATACTATAAAAAAGGAGATTTTTATATGCAAAATTATGTATATGATGGATTCCTTAAAGACTCCATCGTTCCAGATTTAATGTTTACAAAAATGATTTACTTCAAGAAAGGAACTGTCAGAGATGCTTTCGAGCAGGCAGTCGATGAAATACTATCCGATGAGCAGGAACTCATCTTCGACTATGCTTATAGCTTTGAGTACTACATCGATGACTATTTCAAGTCATCCCAGACATCTGGTAAGGTATCAGAAGCTTTAAGCTATGGCATGCGAGAGTATCTATTTGACTGCCTAAAAGCCAACCTCTACACATTCCTGGAGAACCGTGTAGAAGCAGAACTCACAGCCTGTGGCTTTTCTGGAAAAGCCATTGAGTCTATTCGTTCCAGCCTTCTACGCTTCGTGGAGTATCAATCACTGGAAACAAGGCTCGATGTCATCGCTGCAAATGTTGAGAGATTTGCCATAACATTGCAGCTCCCTTAACTATGTCTATACCAGGTACAGCAAAAGTGATTGTATTCCTAATCACAATACCGCTTTTCCCTAGTTAACACACAAAAAATAAAAAAATAAAAGTTAAAGCTTTATGTCGGGACTCGGGTATAAACCTCTCTCCAGGCTGGAGAGTTTTATACCCTCGCACCACCCGTGGGGTTGCCATGATAATACTGCGTATTATCATAGGCAATTTACTATTTTCTCTTCCGATGGTCGAGAAAATTTGTATCCACAGGATACAAACGTAAATGGTGTTTGAGTCCTGACAACCAAAGCACGGAGGCACTATGAAAAGAAAAAACATACAACTAAACCTTGGGAATCCCACTCAGGTTGGCATAATCAAACTCTTTTCCCTTACCGAAGGGAGAATGACAAAAGCTGATATAATCGCCCACTCAAACAAAGCCATCTTTTACCGCATGAAGAATGGTCGTTATATCACAGAATGCCCTAAAGGAAGCGGCAACTATAAAGCCACTGTAAAGCTCAAGAAACTGACACAAAACAGTTTCGATAAAGCCTATAACAACGGATGTTCAAGCAAACATAGCAAAGTTTTACTTAAAGCCTCAGGCTGCATTCCGCAATCTGTTATTTCAGAAGGTCGTTTCAAGGGGCAAAACGAGATAAAATCCGATGCACTAAAGTTTATGGCTACCGATAGCTACAAATCTAAAATTAACGCAATGAAACGCCTGTCACAACAATCATCAAACAATTTAAAAGACAGGCTAAACCACCCTTCATCATGTCAGGACATTATTGATACCAGACGTGAACTAGAATCAATCGCACTGCGTGAAGAAATCATAAATAGCAGTGTTCCTTTCTACACACCAGATATCATGGTGACTGTCACAAGAGATGAAGCTTCTGTTATGCAAAACTATTTTTCTGATGCCGCACAAAGCACTTCTGGAAGTGAATCCGAATACATGGAGCAAAATAGTGCAAGATTACAGGATTTACTTAACACAAACGCCTCAGATACCCTTGTTCTCGGGATTGAGGCAGTTACCAATACTTACGGAGAACGTGAAATCATAATGCACGAAAACTTCCAAGAACTATGCGGCATCCCAATACTATATATTTCATGAAAGGAAAACCAAATGGATACATATATAAAAGAACTACTTACTGGCAAAGAAAAAGCCAAAGCTGTGGAGATAGCTGCACTTATGCACAAAGGTAATCTCCCAGTGCTAAACAAATACAATGCTCACCTAAATGAAGTGAACGAAACAATAGTAAAAGCCATCTATTCAGCTGGTGGCATGTACCTTATAGACATCAAGATGATGCTGAGTTTTAGCTACGAAGAACAAACCATAGAAAAAGCAGTCAAAGAGCTCATAGCGGATGGCTACATCATAAAGGCATCCACACCTTATGGCATCCTTCTAGGGCTTAGCAAAGAAGGAGTGTCTCAGATAAAAATGCACCCTGACTATTATGACGGAAGCTTTCAGGTCAATGTTCAGGATATGGATTTAAGCGGCGAAACCTCATATCTAAAGAGAAAATGCTGCTCCTATGCTATTGCTGAATATATCTTCACCAACAGGCTCATCACGTTATGGAACAAGTTCTGGTCCACTGACAAGCTCATACGCAACCATTATCTAATGAAGCAATACATAAAAAACATCCTATACAGGGCTTATTTAGATATGGACAAACCCAAGCGGCTCGCATTCTTGGCTGATGCAGGTCTAAGCGAGAAGGAACAAGCTCTTTTCATTGATAACACATACTATATTGTATGGACTGCTCAGAAGTTTGCGGAGCTCATATTCATCAAAGTTGGCTTTGACCGCATACGAACAACTGATGAATACAGGCAGTACATAGCAATAATAAAACGAGATGCTCTCAAAACGCCAAGCTTCGAAACTTACTATCTGCTAAAAGATATGCTAGGCGATGATGAAAAGAAGAACTACGCAGAGCTTAGCCTACTCCTCACATGGAAATGTAATCTCATTACATTATCAGATGATAAAGTGCGAAATACCTTATCTGGAACCACAGAGCTTGTAGCCAAGGAAAAGAAGCTGGATACCGTCAATATGTACCTTGGCACTCTGCAAAACAAGAAACGCAGTATAACCAGCAAAAATGCATTCAAAGGCAAAGGCAATGAAAGGGAGGTTGCCGAAGCTGTCGTCAATCTCGCAAAGATTGATAATGCCATAAACGAATGCAAAGAGCTAAAGTCTACGCTTGAAGCTGATTTCTCTTTTGCTGTACTTCGTTCATATGACGGTAATGAGAATGACTATGAAGAAAGAGTCTTGACTCTCCTTCGTCTTAAGCAAAACAGCGTATATCTCTATGCCAGGTCCCCAAAGGAACTAACGCTCTATCTTATCCAGAACCAAGAGGATTACTTTGACCTCTTGTCAATGAACAAAAAGCTTTCTATGGCTTTCCAGCTCATAAAAAGGTTATGGCCTTATGTGTCTGTAGAAGTCAGGATATATACCTATTCAGATGAGCAGGCAGCATTTATTGAGAGTGTCATCCCAACACTCATAAAAAAGTTACTGGAATCAAAGGAAACAGCGTTCTTTGGAAACATACTCTCCGATGTTGTCTCTATAAAGAAAGCATCCAAAACCATAAAGCCCAGATACAAATACTATCAGACAATCTTAGATGAAATGAAAGGAGTCACAGATAATGACGAGAAAAGAAGTTATGAAAGCCCAGAAAATTGAGGCTATTGAACAGTTTATTGAAGAAGACATATACACCTATGTTGAGAGAAACCTAGGTCTAGACTATCGTGTATTACTTGAGGATGATATCATCACACCATATATCCAGAGGCTCATAGACCAGTCAGAGCACTTTAAAAATCAGGCAGGAAGCAGGTCTTACATTGACTTTCTAAAGCAGCTTATTTACTCCAGATGTGTGGAGATACGCCTGTTAAAGAAGTGGGGAAAGAAAGCTGAACTCAACGGCTCAGACAGACTAATGCTAATATCAAAGTTCAGCTCCTACTCACCTGATATCAGAGAGACCGATGTCGATTACTACTATGAGGTCATGTCAACTTATAATGGTCAGTTTGTCCTCAACAGCAGCCTGTTAATAAAAGCAGAAAAGCTTGACCACCTTTGCGAATTTGCAAAATATCACAACACCTGTATCGTAGCAATAGACGTTCTTGCCAAGGTATACTGCTTTATTCCTATACTCCCTGATAAAAATGAGATGTACAAGAAAGTAATGATTACACCCGCAGGAGTCCAAATCAGCTTAAAGGAAGTCGACTGGTTTACACTAGGTGAACCCGACCTTGTGGGGTGAGCCTATGAAAGTATATGTAGAAAACAATGTTACAGGAGCAGGCAGATGGCTTGCTATCCCTCAGAACAGCTCCACACTAATGTACGAGCTTAAGAAGTATAACCTAAGCTCAAACGGCGAGTATCAACTCACATACATAAAACTCGATAATTTCGATATCCAACCCTGTGTCGGAAATCTATTTATTCTCAATAAGAAACTATCCAAATACATCAAACTCCCAGAGAAGGTGCAAAGCACAATACATGAATATTCCTTCAACAATGGCATCACCTTTGAGGAAGCCGTATGTACATTTTTATAGGAGGCAGTTATGATACAAGATTTTAAAAAAAGGTATAAAGCATGCTGCACCAGTAAAAATGATGCTGAGTGCAACAGATTGTTAAGCGACACGATAATATATATTTTGAATAAAAAATGGGAATTTATCTTGGATATAATAGAATCTCCATTCACAACCACTAAGGAACGATTCATCGTACTAAGATATGTAGACCAGAAAAACGGTCTATTGCAACTAAAACTGATATCACTGGACGATGTAATAAAAGGATGTGAAAGCTATGACTCTTTTTCTATCAATGAAAAGCTTAATTATGTGAAGCGTCTGCTCCCTCTAATCCCAGAGGGAGGTTAACAATGGACTTTATCACATTTAATGAATCAGTAAAAACAAAGCTAAAGCAGATTGATGCAGAGTACAGAGGTATTTACAAAACATACACGCCCTCATTGGAAGAATTAAAGTTTAAAGCTTTCCTAGATGATATCTGGAAACCAAGATATGAAAGTGATGATTTATCAGAAAAACTCTATGCTTACGGGAACATTCAGGTGTTTTTTCACTACAGTAAAGATACCTCTGTCCATATATCAAAAATCTTTTCCCTACGTAAGCTGCACCCAAAGAAACCAAGCACTGCCCCATTATGGTACATGCTATTTAGGCTATCTCAAGAAATAGCTGAGTGCAACATTTACCTATGTCCCAACATTATGTACCACAGCGGTACAACTCCCTGTGAAAAGAACGTTATAGCCAGCAATTGTTATTTTGTAGATATCGACAATGCCAATACCAAGAAGCCCGTCTATAACATGAATCAGGAATCCATAAAAAAGTACCTAAAAAAGAATTATCCAATCTATAGTGAATTAAAGCCTAAGTATATCCTGATGTCGGGACGAGGTCTTCACCTATACTTTATCCTGGAACACACTGAGATGCTTGCCAGCAGCAATAAAACAAAACCAATAAAAAAAGTGCATAAATGGATTACTTCAGACCTCATTACGCTTTATGAAGCGGACAGGGCTTGCAAAAATCTAAACAGACTGATGAGGATTCCTTACAGTACCAATAATAAGGTAAATCTACAAACCAAGTTATATATTACAGATGATAAAGGTCATCACTCTATCAGCGAGATAATCGATACTATTAAGCGGCATAAAGCATGTAAAAATGAAGAAGATAACTCGCAACAGTTCTATGATATTGCAGAAGCAGCCAAGGAATTAAATGCATCAGGAGCTGAAACAGATAATAAAGCAGATTCTGCATCCTCACGAGACATTACCAAAAAGAGAAACAACAATCATGGAATCAGCTCCTTATGCAAAATCCGTAAAGCTGACCTTGAAAAGTGGTTTATGCATCATCTGGATGACCTTGACGGTCGTAGACACACTTTCTTCTGGATATATATTAACAACCTAAAAAACATGCGTACCTATAAAGGAATCATCTATAGAGAAGCTTATTCGCTGAATTTACAGCTTGTCAATCCGCTTAGCAGTAATGAGCTAGATGCGATAATAGAGTCTGATAAAAAGATATACAGGCTGACTAACGAGTCTATTGCAAATATGCTTCTTATGACTGAAACCGAGGTCCATGAACTGCAAAGCATATACACAGAAGCTGAACGCCAGTGCAGGCTGGAAATCAAACAACAGGATAAAGAGCGTAGACGTGAGGAAAGGCTTGAACACAACAAAGAGTTACGTCACAAAAACTGGGAAAAATACTTTGAGTACATGAAGGCACATCCTGAAAACAACTACGCTGTTATGGCTAATGACTTTGGGATTTCAAAGTCTTATTCCTTATTGATAAGAAGGGAGTTCAGGAAAATATTCCCTGATGCAAGCTAATAGTATTTGTTCGACACTTACAGTGAATAAATATAGTTCTTCATCCATAGGATATATGGATAACAAAAATCCGTTTCTTACAAACGGTTGTTTACGGCTTTTATAGCCAGAAGGAGGAAGAACTATGTTGTATAACGAATTTGTAAACTCAGTAGCTAAGGACATTACTTCATATCTTGAATATGCGGAGAACAGACAAGTCTTTGTTAAAGATGTCAGAAAGAACAATGGGGTCCTGTTAAAAGGGCTAACGATTAAATCGGAGTCAGAACAGATAGCTCCCACAATCTATTTAGAAGAGTTTTATGAACAGTACTCTCACACAGGTGATTACGACGAGGTACTAAGGACAATCGCCAAAGCCTACGAGAACAGTAAACTTGGCAGTATCCCAGGCTTTTCAGCTGATGACCTGTCAGAAAACAACATCTATGGAGTGCTGGTTAACACAGACAGTAACGAAGAGCTTCTTAGAGATATACCCAGTGTACGTGTCTTGGACGGAAGATTCTCTGTAGTCTTCAGGTATAGCCTTGATGAATTTGATGATAAGGCAAGCGTCCTTATCACTGATTCTATAGCAGAAGCAAAAAAGCTCACACCGACAAAACTTTTGGAACTTGCACTAGGTAATACTGGGAAACATCAGGTAATATCACTTGAACCAATGGAAAACATAATTTGCTCCGTGATTGGTATGGATTACGATGAGCTGGCTAATAAGAACAAAGCCTGCCCAATGTATGTACTTTCCAACACCGATAACATCTATGGTTCATTCATGATTCTTCGTCCCGATGTAGAACAAAAGCTTATGTCCACCTTTAAAGGAGACATCGTGGTAATACCCTCATCAATCCACGAACTAATCCTCATCGACAGTGAGCTTGTCTCAGAAGGGACCATAGAACATCTTAATGAGATAATCACATCAGTCAACAAAGAAGTTGTCAGTCAGGAAGATTTTTTAGATAACAGGTATTTCGTTATGGAGCGTAATGATGAGGGGTACGCATTTGCAAGTGAGCTTGCAAACGTTTCTTAAGCATAGTTCTTCCAAAGTCAGAATCTATGGCTTATGGATTATGACTCAAAGAAAAAGTCAGGATAATTCCTGGCTTTTTTCTTTTACCATCATTTCACTACAATACTTTTTTAGAGCATATTATATGTATTATTGAGTATATTAGCTTTAATCAAAAAGACATAAACCTAAAAGAAATGCTATAATAGGCTTGTAAGAATGTTTTTTCTTGTATGTAGATAAGAGGAGCTTAGGATGATTGTATTAGAAAAATATACAGTTGATGATATCAAAAAGCTTGTCAAACCCCTCCTAAAAAAATATTCAGCTAAAGGAGCTATCCTATTTGGTTCTTATGCCAGAGGAGAGGCTACTGAAGAATCTGATATCGATATTATGGTTCTAGGAGGAAAGAACTTCGACCCTACAGATGTTTTCTGCATAGCTGATGAGCTATATGACTTGTCTGGTAAAGATGTCGATGTCTATGAAGAGAGAGAAATTGATAAGTCTTCTGAATTCTATAAAAACATATTGAAGGATGGTATCAGATTATAATGCAATACACTGATGAACAGAGAATCGAAAAGATAAAAACTACGGTAGATAAGCTTATTGCTTATGTCAATGATAGTAATCTTACCAGAGAGCAAGTTCTCGAAGACGAAACAATAAGATGGACTCTTACCACTCCTTTGTACAATATTGGAGAACACGCTTATAACCTGTCAAAAGATTTCAAGGATGCACATAACGACATTCCTTGGAGCAAGATATCAGGTCTACGTCACAGACTTGTTCACGATTATGACAACACAAGCTGGACAATCATATGTGACATCGTTTTCAATGTCATCCCTGAGTTTAAGAATCAGCTGGAAGGTATAAAATAGTTTTTGGTTACTTTGTATTTTTTCATTGGTTACTTTGATGATTGGCAGTCCTGGAAGCCTCCTTTCTTGTGGGTTCTAGGACTTGTAGGATAGGGTTCGAATCCCCCTCTCGCTACTACAACAAAAATGGAAGCTAGTATTTATCTAGCTTCCATTTTTTATTTCTTCATTTTTTCATGCGAACTTATAGATAAACGCACAGACTGCGTAAACAATTATCGTGATTATCATGTAGATGGAATTGGTTGTGGAGACATAGGAACAGCCTTCCGGGTTCTTAATATAGGTCTGCATTGAAAAAGTTGTCGGAACGCTCATATAGATGACTTCGGCCATTATGAACTGAAGGTCGCCTTTATAGAGCCTTGAGATTGTAAAAACTACCACAGCAATTGCGCAGCTCTGGATCAAAAGGCGACATATAACAGGCTTCAGTACTTCTCTGATCTTTTCAATATGCAGGTCAAAATCGTAACCAACTGCTAACAGGATCATTGCGTTCAAAGGCGCGACAATCATCTTTTCACATCCCAGATAGACAGGGCCTAAAGGCTGCGCAAGAAACCACTTCATGATACCTGTTGTACCAAGGACCACTCCCAGTACTGCGCCTATGAAAGACGGAGTATGAAGGTCAGAAAGAGCTAATACA
>JAEEGJ010021081.1_pt1 | contig 14078 bp, 10 predicted proteins | sample 8958761 | NCBI WGS metagenome assembly JAEEGJ01 (sample SAMN16246546, study PRJNA631951) | gut metagenome | biome: gut microbiome; feature: rumen; material: RS-attached | host: Bos | place: Iran: Karaj | collected 2018-10 | reverse complement strand
CAGAGAAATTCGTCACTGAGATTGCTGCCGCACGTACCTTCGTGTTCGTACGTGATATCGAACCGCTGTTGCAGGCTAACCTCATCAAGGGTGGAGATATGGATAACGCCATTGTTATCTACGAGCGTCAGACCACTCAAGAGCGCCTCGACATGCTGGCAGACATGCTGGGTGTAGAGCACCGCGACGCTACAGAGTTAGGATATATTCAGCACAAACCATTGGTATGGGAAAACGAGTGTACACGTCATAAGTTGCTCGACATTATCGGTGATATGGCATTGATAGGAAAACCTATCAAGGGACGTATCATTGCTACCCGTCCTGGACATACTATTAATAATAAGTTTGCACGACAGATGCGCAAGGAGATTCGTAAGCACGAGGTCCAAGCTCCCGTCTACGACCCCAATGAGGAGCCGGTGATGGACGTGAACCGCATCCGTGAACTGCTACCTCACCGTTATCCTATGCAGCTGGTAGATAAGGTTATCTCGCTGGGTGCAAACACCATCGTAGGTATCAAGAACGTAACCTCCAACGAGCCCTTCTTCCAGGGACACTTCCCTGAGGAGCCTGTCATGCCTGGCGTATTGCAGATTGAGGCAATGGCGCAGTGTGGAGGTCTGCTGGTGCTGAACACGCTGGAAGAGCCGGAGCGCTGGTCAACCTACTTTATGAAGATTGATGACGTCAAGTTCCGTCAGAAGGTTGTTCCTGGAGACACACTTATCTTTAAGGTCGACCTGCTGGCACCTGTTCGTCACGGCATTTCGTCGATGAAAGGCTATGTCTTCGTAGGCGACCACGTAGTTTCTGAGGCAACATTTACTGCTCAGATTGTCAAGAACAAATAAATTACTATATATTAATATTGTACGCGCATGAATCAGATACATCCACTGGCTGTCGTTGACCCTGAGGCAAAGATTGGCGATAACAATATTATCGGTCCCTTCTGCGTCATCGATAAGAATGTTGTTATCGGCGACAACAATAAATTCCTGAACAATGTCACCATTCATTTTGGTGCCCGCATAGGTAACAATAACGAGTTCTTTCCAGGTGCCAGCACCTCCACCAAACCCCAGGATCTGAAGTTCCAGGGCGAGGAGACCACCTGCGAGATTGGCAACAACAACTCTATTCGTGAGAATGTCACCATCAGTCGCGGAACGGCTTCGAAGGGAAAGACTGTTATCGGCAACGGCAACCTGCTGATGGAGAATATGCACATCGGTCACGACTGCGAGATTGGCAATGGCTGTATCATCGGCAATTCCACGAAGTTTGCCGGCGAAGTCATTGTTGACGACAATGCCATTATCTCTGCCTGCTGCCTGTTCCATCAGTTCCTGCACGTTGGTGGCTATATCATGTTCCAGGGCGGCAGTCGCACCTCACAGGATATTCCTCCCTATGTCATTGCAGGTAAGGAGCCCATCCGCTATGCAGGTGTCAACCTGATTGGCTTGCGTCGCAGAGGTTTTTCCAACGAGACAATTGACGCCATCCACGATGCTTACCGTATCATCTACTCTAAGGGAATCATGAAGGACGGTGTCGCTGAGGCACGTGCAAAATATCCTGATTCTAAAGAGGTTGACTATATCTGCTCGTTCATCGAGAACTCCAAGCGCGGAGTGATTCGATAGAAGTTAGTGGTTAGAGGTGAGTAAGACGCTGGTTGTGATAACAGGACCTACGGCAGTAGGTAAGACGGCGCTGACCATAGAGTTGGCACAACACTACGGCATACCTATTATCAATGCTGACTCCAGACAAATCTACAGAGAACTGAAGATTGGTACTGCTGCACCTTCCGACGAACAACTACAGCAAGCCCCTCACCTCTTCGTGGGCACAAAAAGCATAGATGACTACTACAACGCCTCCATGTACGAACAGGAGGTGTTGTCGTACATTAAGGAGTCTTCATCGCCCATCGAATTGTTATCCGGAGGCAGTATGATGTATATAGACGCCGTGTGCAACGGCATAGACGACATCCCTACCGTTCGCGAAGACATCCGTGAGGAAATGAAGCGACGCTACAAAGAAGAAGGTCTGGAAGCGCTTTGCGAGGAGTTGAAACAGCTGGATCCTGAGCACTACGCCATCGTAGACCGCCAGAACTACCGACGTGTCATCCATGCATTGGAAATCTGTCACCAGACAGGCAAGACGTACACCTCGTTCCGCACCCAGCAGAAAAAGGAGCGTCCTTTCCATATCATCAAGATTGGACTGAACCGCGACCGCGAGGAACTCTACCAGCGCATCAACCAACGTGTGGACCAAATGATGGCAGATGGATTGCTAGATGAAGTTAAAGGACTGGTTGAAAAACGACACACTAACGCCTTGAACACAGTAGGTTACAAGGAGTTGTTCGATTATCTCGACGGACGCTGGCCATTGGAAGAAGCTGTAGAACGCATCAAGGGAAACACCCGCCGATATGCCCGTAAACAACTGACGTGGTACAAGCGCGACGAAGACATGCGCTGGTTTCACCCAGACGACATACAAGACATACTGAATTATATTACGCACTATGAATAAATACATGGATAGATGCTGGAAAGCCATCAAAGGTTTCTGGCCGTGGTACAAAAGCCTATACGCAGGTCACAAATGGTATAGAAAGGTTGCTATCGCCTTCCTGACGTTTATCTTTGCCTTCCTGCTCTACCTGTTTATGGTAGACATTAACTTCCTGTGGCTCTTTGGTCGTTCGCCAGGTATGTCATCTATCATGAATCCCAAGACGGTTCAGGCATCAGAACTATATAGCGCTGACGGCGTACTCATTGGAAAATACTTCAGCGAGAACCGTACCCCCGTCACTTACGAAGAAATCAATCCCGTCTTCTGGGAAGCCTTGGTAGACACAGAAGACGAACGTTTCTATCATCATATAGGAATTGACTTCCAAGGTGTTTTCGCTGCCTTCAAGGACTATGTCGTCCATCACGAGGCTCGTGGTGCTTCGACCATCACCCAACAGTTGGTCAAGAACATGTTCCGTGTGCGTACAGAGTATTCTACGGGTTTGCTGGGCGAGATACCGGGTGTGAAAATGCTTATCATGAAGAGTAAGGAATGGATTACAGCCGTGAAAATCGAGCTCTTCTTTGACAAGAAGCAGATTCTGACCATGTATGCCAATACTGTCGACTTTGGCTCCAACGCCTTTGGCATCAAGACAGCAGCGAAGACCTATTTTGGCACCACGCCCAAAGAACTGACAGCCGATCAGGCTGCCATACTTGTGGGACTGCTGAAGGCCACCACCTACTATAATCCCCGCATCAATCCGCAGAACTCCATGAACCGTCGAAACGTTGTGCTTAACAACATGCTCAAGCACAACCATCTGACTCAGGAGGCCTACGACACGTTGAAGGTGAAGTCGGTAAAACTGGACTTCAGTATAGAAAACAACTACGACGGACAGGCCCTCTATTTCCGCGAGGCCGTCAAGAACCATCTGCAGAAGTGGTGTAGCGAGAACGGCTACGACCTCTACAAGGATGGCCTGAAGATCTATACTACCATCGACACGCGTCTGCAGAAGTATGCTGAGGAGGCAGCCGTCAAGCAGATGAAGCAGGTACAGAAGACGTTCAATGCCCATTGGGGTAGCACCAATCCTTGGCAGGACGAGCGTCACGTAGAGATACCCCATTTCATCGAGGACTTGGCCAAAAAGACCTCCTACTACAAGATGCTAGCTCAGAAATACGACAACAACGAGGACAGCATCAATTACTATCTCAATCTCCCTCACAAGGTGAAGCTCTTCGACTACGAGCAGGGCACCATTGAGAAAGAGATATCTACCATGGACTCTATCCGCTACATGGAACACTTTATGCATTGCGGCTTTGTTGCTATGGAACCGCAGACCGGACATGTAAAGGCCTGGGTGGGCGACATTGACTTCAAGACATGGAAATATGACAAGGTGACCGCCATGCGCCAGCCTGGCTCAACGTTCAAGTTGTTTGTCTATGCGGAGGCCATGAACCAGGGTATCACCCCTTGTGACACCCGCAAGGACGAGTACTTCGCCATGAAGGTCTATGACGCCAAGCAGAAGAAAGAAGTAACATGGGCTCCGACGAATGCTGACGGCCATTTCTCAGGTGTAAACATTACCTTGAAGCAGGCCTTTGCCATGAGTATCAACTCTGTTGCCGTGCGTCTGGGACAGGAATGCGGCATCGAGCGCATTGCCAATACTGCCCACGAAATGGGTATCAAGAGTAAGCTCGACCCCACTCCAGCCTTAGCTCTGGGTTCCAGCGACGTTACATTGGAAGAACTTGTCAATGCCTACTGTACGCCCTGCAACAATGGTGTACACCGTTCCCCCGTCCTTGTCACACGCATTCTCGATCGCGACGGCAAAGAAATTTACGTTGCTCCTGACGACAGCAAAGAAGCATTATCCCGCAAGTCTGCTTTCATGGTTCAACAACTGCTGATGGGTGGTATGAGTGGTACCAGTTCACGCCTGCGCGGCTTCGTAGGCTATGATGTAACTGACACCGACTTTGGTGGTAAGACAGGAACGTCGAACAACCACTCTGACGCCTGGTTCATCGGTACCACACCTAAGCTGGTCTGTGGTGCCTGGGTGGGTGGCGAATATCGTTGTATTCACTTCCGTACAGGCGAACTAGGTCAGGGCAACCGCACCGCACTTCCCATCTGTGGTTATTTCCTGCAGAGTGTACTGAAAGACGAGCGCTTCAAGCAATATCACGCCAAGTTTGACAAGCCTGCTGATTTGTCTGCCAACGACTACAGCTGTGGTGGCTACTTCAAGGCTCCTGCCGACTCCGACTCTCTTTCTGTTGACAGTCTGGCTGTTGATGGTGAGAAGATGGTCGAGGCAGTTGACGAGACAGGTAATATCGTCAGTCAGCCAACCCACCAGAATGCCAACCAACAAGCCCTCCCCAATAACAAGCCAGCGGCGGAAGAACCTAAAGAAGAGTAGTATTCGTCGATAAAAGTTTAATAATATTTATTAATTAGCGCATTTTTTTTGTATTTTATTTTGTCATATCAAATATAAGTTGTAATTTTACACCCAAAATTTGACTTACAACTTAAAACATCAAAAAAATGAAAGGCTTAAAAGCAACATTTTGTGCTGTGGGCGTAGCTGCTGCTATGCTAACAGCTTGTAGCTCTGCCCCTGAGCAGAACCTCACGGTATCGGGTCTTAACCCTGCCAAGTTCGACACTATTATCAACGAGAAGCCCGTCAAGCTCTACACGCTGAAGAACCAGAACGGCATGGAGGTATGCATCACCAACTATGGTGGCCGCATCGTGTCTCTGGTTGTTCCCGACAAGGACGGCAAACCTACTGATGTTGTACTCGGTTTCGACAACATTGCTCAGTATGCTGACACGCTGAATTCTCCCTCTGACTACGGTTCTAGCGTAGGCCGCTATGCCAACCGCATCAAGAACGGTCAGTTCCAGTTGGGCGACAGCACCTATCAGCTGAAGCAGAACGACGGTCCCAACTGTCTGCATGGTGGTGGCACCACTGGTTGGATGAACCAGGTGTACGACGCTGAGCAGATTGGCGACTCTATCCTGAAGCTGACCATCGTTGCTCAGGATGGCGAGAACGGTTTCCCTGGTACGGTTACCGCTACTACCACTTACAAGGTTACTGCCGACAACACCCTCGACATGGTGTGGGAGGCTACTACCGACAAGGAGACCATCATCAACCAGACCAACCACAACTACTACAACCTCTCTGGCGACTTCACACAGGCTGCCTACGATCAGGTGCTGTATGTCAATGCTGACAAGTTCACAGCCTCCGACAAGCTGTATATCCCAACTGGCGAGATTCGCGACGTCGAAGGTACCGCTATGGATTTCCGCACACCACATGCTGTTGGTGACTCTATCAACTCTACTTACGACCAGGTTGCCAACGCTACCGGTTACGACCACAACTACTGCCTGAACACCAATGGCGATGATACTCAGGTATGTGCTTCACTCTACTCTCCTAAGACAGGTATCTTCATGGAGATGCGCACCAACGAGCCTGGTGTACAGGTTTACTCAGGTAACTTCCAAGGTGTTGGCAAAGATGCCGACATCATCCGCAAGCACGGTCTGAAGTATCCGAAGCACGTCAGCGTATGTCTGGAGAGTCAGAAGTATCCCGACAGCCCCAACCATTCCGAGTGGGCAAGTCCCGTGCTGAAGCCCGGTGAGAAGTACTTCAGCCACGCTTCTTACACTTTCTCTATCAAATAATTGAGAATAAATTATTGACAATTAATTAATACTACAAAGAATTTATGGACAGAATTATTGAAGCGCTAAGTAATAACGGCTTCGAAATGGCGGACTATCTGGTCTTTGCCGCTTACATTGTCATTCTTGTTGGTATGGGACTGTTCCTGTCACGTACCAAGAAGGGTGAAGAGAAATCATCTACCGACTACTTCCTGGCAGGTAATACCCTGACATGGTGGGCTGTTGGTGCATCGTTGATTGCTGCCAACATCTCTGCTGAGCAGTTCATCGGTATGTCTGGTTCTGCTTTCGCATCAGGTATTGCTCCTGCTGCCTATGAGCTGATGGCTGCTGCCACCCTGCTCGTTGTGGGTAAGTTCCTGCTGCCGCTGATGATTGAGAGGAAGATTTTCACCATTCCTCAGTTCCTGCGTGAGCGCTACAACTGGGGTGTAGGACTGGCTTTCTCACTGCTGTGGCTGTTCCTCTATGTCTTCGTCAACCTGACATCTGTTGCTTGGCTGGGTGCCCTGGCTATCCAGCAGATTCTGGGTCTGCCTACCGACATGATTATCAACGTTGGTGGCATGGAGATTGACCAGGTTCGTATGTGCATCATCCTCTCGTTGTTCCTCATTGCAGGTATCTACTCTATCTATGGTGGTCTGGCCTCTGTTGCCTGGACTGACGTGATGCAGGTGACCTTCCTTGTTGGTGGTGGTCTGATTACCGCTTATGCCGCTCTGTCAGTTATCGGCGACGAGATGGGCCTTGGTGGTGCCTGGGATGCCTTGAGCCACATCAAAGACTACTTGGCACAAGATCCTGCCGACAAGCACTTCAACCTTGTGGTGACACGAAATGTCGAGGCTTATCCTGTTGTACAGGACGACCCGTTCTTCACCAATCCTGGTATCGTGCTCATCTTCGGTGCCCTGTGGCTGACCAACCTGGGTTACTGGGGTTTCAACCAGTACATCATCCAGAAGGGTCTCGCTGCTAAGTCACTCGACGAGGCTAAGAAAGGTATGGTCTTCGCTGCATTCCTGAAAATTTTGATTCCATTCATCGTTTGTATCCCTGGTGTTTGTGCCTTCTATATCATGAATGCTCCTGAGTGTGAAGGACTCCGCGAGTCGCTGGCAGGTGCCATCACACGTTCTGACGATGCTTATCCTTTCCTGATTCGTAACTTCACTCCTACTGTTGTCAAGGGTCTGAGCTTTGCTGCACTCGCTGCTGCTGTGATTTCTTCACTGGCATCTATGTTCAACTCTACCTCTACCCTCTTCACGATGGATATCTACAAGCAGTTCATCAACAAGAACGCTTCTGAGCGTCGTCTGGTGAATGTTGGTCGTCTGACCTCTGTCAGCGCTCTGATCATCGCCCTCATCGCCGTTTACCCATTGATGGGTGGTATCGACCAGGCCTTCCAGTTCATCCAAGAGTACTCAGCATTCGTATATCCCGGTGTGGTAGTCATCTTCGGTCTTGGTCTGTTGTGGAAGCGTGCCAGCGGTGCTGCAGCCGTTGTCTGCGCCATCGGTACCTTCGCGTTCTCTATTATTTATAAGTTCGCGTTCCCCGACATGCCGTTCCTGGTACGTTCAGGTATCGTGTTCATCACACTGGTCATCCTGTTCGTATGGATATCACTGAAGAGCAAGAAGTCTGTTCCTGCCGACGAGCTTGACGAGCACACCATCAAGACCCAGTTGCTGTGGAGCAACATCATGTTTGTTGTTGCTGCCGTATCGCTGGTACTGTTCGTTGCTGGTTTCTTCGTGGATGTCTTCCACGTACACGGCTTCGAGGGTGCTATGATCTTCTTTGCTGCCATCACGGCAACCATCGCTATCTACCTGCGCTCTAATGCCCTCGACAAGGTACAAGATCCGAAACTGGTAGCTATCGACCTGAAGATATTCCATACCGACAATATTTTCAACTGGGGTGCCTTTGGCGTTATTGCCATTCTGACCATCCTGTATATTGCATTGTGGTAATCCATCAGTAGCAACCATGACCAAGTATTATATTGAACACCAGAAGATCCTTGTCTCGGTGGACTGCATCATCTTCGGCTTCGAACAAAACAAGCTGAAGGTGCTGCTGGGTCACCGAGCCATGGACCCCGGTAAGGGCGCATGGAGCCTCTATGGAGGTTTCGTACGCAACGAGGAGAGTGTCGACGAGGCTGCCGACCGCGTACTCTTTGAACTTACCGGTCTGCGCAACGTCTATATGCGCCAAGTGGGAGCCTTCGGCAGTGTCGACCGCGACCCGGGTGCACGTGTAGTCAGCGTCAGTTACTACGCCCTCATCAACGTGAAGGACTACGACCAGAGACTGTTGGCCGAGCACGATGTGGAATGGGTGAATATCGAGGAACTTCCTGAGATGTTCTCCGACCACAAGGAGATGATTCTCAAGGCCCGCAAGCTGATGCAGCAGAAGATTCGTACTGCGCCCATCAGTTTCCAGCTGCTCCCAGGTCTGTTCACCCTCACCCAGCTGCAGCGTCTCTACGAGGCTGTCAACGGCGAGGAGGTCGACAAGCGTAACTTCCGTAAGCGCATCAAGGAAATGGACTTCATCGAGAAGACCGACCTTATCGATAAGACGGGTTCCAAGCGTGGTGCCTCGCTCTATCGCTTCAACAAAAACGCCTTCAACGAAGGTACTAACTTCAAACTATAGTAACATGTTAGAAGAACTGAAACAGAAAGTATTCAAAGCCAATCTGGACCTGGTAAAACAGGGACTGGTCATCTTCACTTGGGGCAACGTCTCAGGTATTGACCGCGAGAAGGGATTGGTAGTCATCAAGCCCAGCGGCGTCTCTTACGACGAGATGAAAGCCGAGGACATGGTAGTTGTTGACCTGGAAAGTGGTAAAGTTGTCGAGGGTGACCTGAACCCGTCGAGCGATACCCCTACCCACCTTGTATTATATAAGGCGTTCCCCAACATCCAGGGCGTCGTTCACACCCACTCCACCTATGCTACTGCTTTCGCACAGGCAGGCAAGGATATCCCCAACATCGGCACCACCCATGCCGACTACTTCTACAAGGATATTCCCTGCACACGCGATATGACGAAGGAGGAAGTCGAGGGACAGTACGAGCTGGAGACAGGTAACGTTATTGTCGACGAGATCCTGAACATCCGCAAGATCAATCCCGACCACACACCCGCTGTGCTCGTCAAGAACCACGGACCGTTCTCGTGGGGTACCTCTCCCGACAATGCCGTCTACAACGCCAAGGTCATGGAGCAGTGTGCCAAGATGGCCTTCGTGTCGTTCTGTGTTAATCCCAACACGACAATGAACCCGCTGTTGGTTGAGAAGCACTACATGCGCAAGCACGGCCCCAACGCCTACTACGGCCAGAAAGGTCAGAAACACTAATCACTAAATCACAAGGAAATGAAAGCATTTGATAATTTAGAAATATGGTGGGTAACTGGTGCGCAGTTGCTCTACGGAGGCGACGCTGTTGTTGCCGTTGACGGCCACTCAAAGGAGATGGTCGATGGCCTAAACAATAGTGGCATTATCCCCATCAAGGTTGTATACAAAGGCACTGCCAACAGCTCCAAGGAAGTAGAGGCTGTGATGAAGGCTGCCAACAACGACGACAAGTGTGTGGGTATCATCACCTGGATGCACACCTTCTCGCCTGCCAAGATGTGGATCAAGGGTCTGCAGGACCTGCAGAAACCCCTCCTCCACTTCCACACCCAGTACAACGCTGAGATTCCCTGGGAGACGATGGATATGGACTTCATGAACCTGAACCAGTCAGCTCATGGTGACATCGAGTTTGGACACATCTGCACCCGCATGCGCGTTCCCCGCAAGGTGGTTTGTGGCTACTGGAAGGACGCTGCCGCTCAGCAGCAGATTGCCGTCTGGGCACGTGTAGCAGCAGGTGTTGCCGACGCCAAGAACGTGCGCTGTCTGATGTTCGGTATGAACATGAACAACGTAGCCGTTACCGATGGCGACCGCGTAGAGTTCGAGCAGCGTCTGGGTTACCATGTTGACTACTATCCCGTCAGCTCGCTGATGGAGTACTGGAGAAAGGTAACCGACGCAGAGGCCGACGAACTCGTCGAAGAGTATAAGAAGCTCTATACCATCAAGATAGACGAAAGCGGTGAAGCCGTTTATTGGGAGAAAGTGAAGAACGCTGCCAAGGCAGAAATCGCTCTGCGTCGCGTCCTGAAGGACGAAGGCGCTACTGCTTTCACCACCAACTTCGACGATCTTGGTGATGCAGACATCGACCAGCCCGACTTCTGTGGCTTCGACCAGATTCCTGGCTTGGCCTCACAGCGTCTCATGGCTGAGGGTATCGGTTTCGGTGCTGAGGGTGACTGGAAAACAGCCTGTCTCTACCGCACCCTGTGGGTTATCCAGCAGGGCATGCCTACCGGTTGCTCGTTCCTGGAGGACTACACGCTGAACTTCGCTGGCGACCGCAGTTCTTGTCTGCAGAGCCACATGCTCGAGGTTTGTCCGCTCATCGCTGTCGACAAACCCAAGCTGGAAGTTCACTTCCTCGGCATCGGCATCCGCAAGCAGCAGACAGCCCGCCTCGTCTTCACCTCAAAGGTGGGTCGTGGTATCAAGGCTACTGTTGTTGACCTCGGCAATCGCTTCCGCCTGATTTCTCAGGAGGTTGAGTGCATCGAGCCCAAGCCCATGCCTAACCTGCCTGTGGCTTCTGCCCTGTGGGTTCCCCAGCCCACCTTCGAGATTGGTGCTGGCGCCTGGATTCTTGCTGGTGGCACACACCACTCAGCTTTCTCTTACGACATCACCGAAGAGTACTGGGAGGACTTCGCTGAGATGCTTGGCATCGAGTATGTCAAGATCAACAAGGACACGAAGACCTACGAGTTCAAGCAGACCCTCCGCAACAACGAGGTATACTACATGCTGAACAAAGCGCTGAAGTAATTCCGAATTCTGAATTCGCACTTACAATAACCAAGGAGCACCCGTCTCATGCGGATGCTCCTAGTTTTTTTATCGATAGTTTGTAGTGGTCTGTCAGTTCTATGCGCATCACCTTCCGGATGTCGTCGTCCGTAGGTGTCATGCTCAGTGCCACGTGTCCCATCGTGCGCCGCAGGTTCAGTTCCACACAAGGATGAAGCAGGCAACGATTATCATTTATCATTTTTCCGTTATCATTTAGCTGCACAGCAGCGCAAATCATCATGTCAATGCCAAAAGGTCCTACGTAATCTGTAAGGTGGACATTGTCAATGATGCGTTGTTTGATTTCGTCCAGCAATTCTATTGACACATAACGGGCCATCTGCTCGCGTTTCGCCTGCTCCGTAGCCAGCAGATTGCCGATATAAGCCCCATTCTTGGTATGAAACAACGACAATCCCAGATAGTGCACCTTTCCGTTCTTGTCGACCTCGAATTCCATACCGAAGTCTTTCACCTTATTATAATAAGGCTCCACCATCACACAGCCCTGCGCCTTAATCACGTTGCGCACCCAATTATTCATTATTAACTCTTCACTGTTCACTAGACGCGCAGCGTCGCAGAACCTCACCCCTCTCCCACTCGACGACCAAGGTGACTTGATAACTATCTGTCCCCAGCGCTTCAAGCAGTCTTCGACCTGTTCCAACGTAGCACACTCCACAGCTTCGCCAACGGTACCCGCTATGCGTAATACAGGCAACAACTGAGCTGACGTGCGACGATGAGACAGCTGTCGATATTGTTCTAATATGGCACTATCCGGCAGGATGTCGGCAGGAACGCCCCATCGTTTCAGGTCGGTAGCCAATGCCGCATCCCATCCCCAGGGTTCCACCTTCGTGATGTTCAACTGTGCTAACTGCTGGCGCTCTATGAACTGTGGAGTTTGTCTCCCCAACAGTTTCAGCCGTCGACTACTGGTCTTTCGTGCATATGCTGCATTCTCTACCAATACTGCATCGTCGGCACTGGCCCACAAGGCTGGCAACCAACAAAGGTCAGCCTTCAACTGTCGGGCAGCATGCGGAGGTGTGAAATGCGCCAGATGAGCCGCCAGCGCAATATCGTGTTCAGGATTAAAGAGATGTAGTGTCATACTGTTTTGGCTGCAAAATTACAATAAAAAAGAGTTTAGAAGAAGAAAAAACAAAAAAAACAGTCAAAAAAGTAATATTTTGCAATCTCTGCTTTGCAATTTCGAGTTTTTTTATTATCTTTGCGCCAGTTTTTAATAGCAAAACAGCGTAGTAGTAGTTTTTATGGAAGCATTTTTCCGTACGCATCGTTACTTGGTAGAGCATGTGAATGCACCCGTCCGTCGCACATTGATGGACGAGATTGACTGGTCTGACCGTCTGATTGGTATCAAGGGTACCCGCGGCATTGGCAAGACCACCTTCCTGTTGCAGTATGCCAAGGAGAAGTTTGACGTCAACGACCGCCAGTGTCTGTATGTCAACATGAACAACTTTTATTTCCAAGGGCACGGCATTGCTGATTTTGCTGGTGAGTTCTGCCGCCACGGTGGTCGCGTGCTGCTCATCGACCAGGTGTTCAAACAGCCCGACTGGAGTCAGGAGTTGCGCAAATGCTACGACCAGTATCCCTATCTGAAGATTGTGTTCACAGGTTCGAGTGTGATGCGCCTGAAGGATGAGAACCCCGAACTCAACGGCATTGTGAAGTCATACAATCTGCGTGGTTTCTCGTTCCGCGAGTTCATCAATCTGCAGACTGGCAACAATTTCCAACCCTACACGCTGGACGATATCCTTAAGAATCACGAGCACATCATCAAGCAGATTTTGCCAAAGGTGTCGCCCAACCGCTATTTCCAGGACTATATCCATCATGGCTTCTACCCCTTCTTCAAGGAACAGCGCAACTACTCTGAAAATCTGCTCAAGACCATGAACATGATGACGGAGGTGGATATCCTGCTCATCAAGCAGATAGAGCTGAAGTACCTGACAAAGATTAAGAAACTGTTCTACCAGCTGGCTGAGGAAGGCCCCAAGGCTCCTAATGTCAGCAAACTGGCACAAGACATTGAGACCAGTCGCGCTACGGTCATGAACTATATCAAGTACCTGACCGATGCCCGTCTGCTGAATATGATTTATCCTGTTGGCGAGGAATTTCCTAAAAAGCCGTCGAAAATCATGCTCCACAACAGCAATCTCCTCTACGCCATCTACCCCATCCACGTGGAGAAGCAGACGGCCATGGAGACCTTCTTCGTGAACTCGCTGTGGAAAGACCACAAGGTCAACCAGCAGGGGCGCGACCAGTTCTTCCTCGTCGACGAGAAACTGAAGTTCCGCGTGTGCGATGCCAGCAGCAAGGCGAAGGTCCGCTATGCGCCCGACACCATCTATGCACGCTACAATACAGAGATTGGCAAAGACAACCAGATACCCCTCTGGCTACTCGGATTCTTGTATTAATAGAGGTGAGAGGTTAGTGGTGAGAGGTTAGAAATAAGAAAACGCAAACGTTTTAGCAATATTTTGCTATCTACGCTTTGCATTTCGGGTTTTTCTTTGTAACTTTGCATCGTTTTAAAACAACACTAAGATAATAGTAGGAAAAGAACAAATACATTTTTTTAATTCTATTCTAAACAAATGGCTAAAGAAAAGAAGTTTATCACCTGTGATGGTAACGAGGCTGCGGCTCATGTGAGCTATATGTTCTCGGAGGTAGCTGCTATCTACCCCATCACCCCGTCTTCGCCTATGGCGGAGCATGTTGACGAGTCGGCTGC
>JAEEGJ010021074.1_pt1 | contig 14080 bp, 15 predicted proteins | sample 8958761 | NCBI WGS metagenome assembly JAEEGJ01 (sample SAMN16246546, study PRJNA631951) | gut metagenome | biome: gut microbiome; feature: rumen; material: RS-attached | host: Bos | place: Iran: Karaj | collected 2018-10 | reverse complement strand
CCTGTTCTTTCATCTTGCCCCTCCAACTATGCTATTATCCCTTTTATATCCCGTACCCCGACAAGCACAATCTCTTGTACCTTCAGTATAGCACAACTACTAAATAAGTGAATTGATAAAAATGCAAAAAAATGAAAAATAAATAGTGTGTAAATTATACAAGAGCTGTCCGCGAAGCAAAAACAAAGGCGACGGTAAGTCCGTCGCCTCAAATAATCTATTCACCTTTTTTAGGCTTAGATGCAGCATATGAAATACACAAAAGTGTTCCCACTACCGCAGTAGCCACCGCATTGGATGCTACACAGAATGCGCCCTGACTGAATGCTTCAGCGGCTGTTTCCTTGTATACCAGAACATCAAGCACAGGTGCAAGTACGAGCCACGCCAGCAGGTGTATCACTATCTGTGCCATGTTGAAAATGATAATCTGCTTCTTTTCAAACTCGCCGCTCTCCATGTCAATTTTCGAAGCTACCAAGCCCATCACCAATCCGAAGAAGCCCGAAGCACCTATCCAGCTCCACCATATGGTCGACCCGTCCGCCAAATGCTTAGTGAAATCAATAAGGAAATGACCTATAAGTCCGGTAAACAATCCCGCTATGGGTCCGAACACAGTTGATGCAAAAGCAAGCACACCATACTGAATCGAAATAGTGGTATCCGGAATCGGGCTCGGAATCGACACAAACCGACCCAGCACAAAGAACAATGCAGCCCCGATAATAATCGCCGCAATCGTCTTAATAGAAAACTTCTTCATAAAACTCTCCTTAGGCAATTTGCATATGTGTATACAAATCCCACACATCAACTAATTGTATCACACAATTAATGCAAAAAGAACAAGAAGTTATCTGAAATCAGTAGACTGCTTTGAATATTTCAACCAGTGCATCAAATGCGGGCTTCGGATTATTGTCCTTGTCAAACAATCTGGCATTCGTCTTATCGCCCTCGGTATAATGATCCTTCAGGCCAAAGAAAGTAACGCTCGTAATTTCGCAGTTTCCGCCACCCTGAGTATCCAGGCCCTTTAAGTACATGAAAATATTCTTGTAGCGCTTCGCCTGCTTTTCAAACTCCTCGGGGGTCTCCTCGTCCACACCTACCGAGAGCTCTGTTATCTGAATCTCCACATCAAGCTTAGAGAACATCTTTATAGTATCCACAATCGTGGTGGTATTGGGATAATCAAGTCCCCAGTAACCCTGCATACCGATACCGTCGATTAAGCCCTTTGCCTTCAAATCCTCGCAAAGCTTATAAATGTAACTGCGCTTAAGAGACTCATAGGTATTAAAGTCATTGTAGAAAAGCTTCACGTCTTTGTCCGCATACTGTCTCGCGAATCTGAACGCCGCCTCCACATACTCGGGACCGATTGTCATATACCAGGGATTCTCCTCGCCGTCGTTCTCTTTACGGCACATAAAGGAACTGTCCTTATCGCCCTTGTCGGGATCAACCGCTTCATTGACCACATCCCAGCAATAAATTACACCGGGGTAATTAGTCTGAACATGCTCAAGCACCTGCTTAATATAGCTCTCCATTCTTGCGAGCATGGTTTCTTTGTCCACATACTTGCCGTCATCGGCATAGCCTTTGCAGAAAAACCATCTCGGCGCCTGCGTATGCCACACCAGCGTATGACCGCGCATCTTCATGCCATTATCCATACACCACTCAAGAGTGTCATCAATCGTCGTGAAATCCAGCACCGGCATACCGTCTTCGCTTGCCTTGCTCTCTTCCTGCTTAAGAAGATAGCATGACTTCATAAGGTTAGACATCGTCACACTGTTAAAGTGCTTTTTAACCAGCGCCATATATTCTTCATCATAAGTAGTCAAGTTATCGAGAGTGCTGCCGTTAATGCCTACGCCCAAGAGGAAGTAGTCGGCGCAGCCGTCCTTTAATGCGAAGTCTTCTTCTGCGACGGGCTCTTCTACGGAAACCTCTATCGATTCTGTTTCGGGCTCAACACTTGCAACCTCCTCCGATACAGTCGATACGCTTTCCGTGCTTACTTCTTTGGCATTGCATGCTGCCGTCAAAAGAACAAGCCCCGACAAGCCAAGAATCGACGCTGTTCTTAAAATCTTTTTATACATCTGCTCTTCTCCCATCTAAACAAAAAATACTTCTCCATGATACTCGTTTAAATGCTATTCGTCAAAAGAATATGTCATCTTTCTATACATAAAAAGGACGGAGATTATCTCCGACCTTTATCCTACTGTTCTTCAACTCTACCGTCTACTATCTTAATGACCCTGTCGCACTCTGCAGCCACATCAGGGTCATGTGTAACTATAACGATTGTTTTTCCCTTTTTATTTAACTCTTTAAATACATTTACGATTTCTCGCCCCGTTGCTTTGTCCAATGCTCCGGTAGGTTCATCGCAAAGCAACACTTCTGCCTCATTCACCAAAGCTCTTGCAATAGCCACCCTTTGACGCTGTCCGCCGGATAGCTTTAAAACCGATTGTTCTTTCTTTTCTTCAATTCCAACAAGTTTAAGAACTTCGTCAATCCGTGCCTCGCGAGCCTCTTTTTTTATTTTCTTTGAATACTTCAAAGGCAGAATAACGTTTTCTTTGACAGTATACCGTTCAATAAGCGCAAAGTCTTGTAAAACAAACCCCAGATACTCATTTCTGAGTTTCGCCCTTTCGCTGTCCGAATAATCGTTTACCTCTTTACCGTCAAAATAATATTCGCCTTCTGTTGCCCTGTCTATGCACCCCATTATATTTAAAAGAGTACTTTTTCCAGACCCCGAAGGACCCATAATCGCAACCGATTCTCCCGATGATATTTTTAAATCAATCCCTGCCAGAGCCTCACATGTGCTGTCACCCTGCTCATATACTTTCCTGATATTTCTCATTTCAATCAGCATTATTCAGTCCCTCTTTTAAGCATTTCTTCGATAGTAAATCTTCTTATCAAAATCAGCGGATAAGCCATTATTCCCAAAGAAAAAATGACAGCAAATACTACCGTACACATAAGTTCCACTGATTTTCCATACAATATTGCAGTGGGTATGATTCCAAAAATCACCAGCAAAAGAACCTGCACATAAATCCTTGTTATTATTCCTGCCTTATCCGATCCGCACAGCATATTTATTGCAAACTCTCTTTTGTAATCCGATATGTACTGAACAAGATTTCCCACCAGTCCCATAAACGCGAAGACGCATACAATACCGCCCAAAAAGCCGTTGACTTTAATACCATCCTTTAAATACTCAATTCCCGATTCAAGCTCATAAGTAAAGGATCTTACATCAAGTGTAAACAATTCTTCCTCAGCCATTCTGCGTTGCACATAATCGCAATAATCAGGTGTTTGTGAAATTACATAAATTCCGTCTATCAAACGACACACATCTGTTGCTTCATCGGCATCAAGTTGTGCAGGAATAATCACATAGCCTCCCAGATCAACCGGTTCACCCGATAAGCTTGATGGATATAAATAATATGAATCCTTGTTCAAAAAGCCGATAATCCTGTATTCATCGTCTTTTTCGTCTTTAAAAGAATCGCCTGTCTCATAAATTTTGGAGAATGAATACCCTAAAATAACAGGAGTCGCATCGGCATTTTCACCCGCTGAGAAAACCTCCTTATATTCAGGTACGAAGTTACCCTTTAGACTGAAGATGTCAAAAAAATTGGCCGTCACCTCAAGTTTTAAGGATCTATTATCCGCAGTCAGCGAATTCTTCTTGGCTATACCGCTTTGGGCGTATCTAGCATCATTAATGGTGATTTTTGATTCATTGTCAGCAACATATATCTTTGCCCCATATGACGCCAACATATCGTCCGAGCTGACTTCTTTCCACAAATTGATAAGCTTATCACGTTTTTCTTCGTCATTTATAACTGTACCAATGTCTGTGGGAATACAATTCATAAATGTATAGACTTCATTATCAATCACCATGTTTTTTTCGATATATGAAATCATAAATAGGCTTTTTACTTTTGATGCTACAATGGCAAAAAAAATGAAGGTGACCATGATCTGCAGAAAGCCTGCGATAAATTTTTTGTAATTGCTGAATATATCGTCTATGGCAAATAAAAAGTTATTAATCATTTAAATAGAACCTTCCTTTTATGGCCGGTAAAATATCTCTTTTATTCTCTCTTCTGATGTATCCGGGCAGAATCAAGCACCCCATTAAAGTAATGCAGACAAACGCTGTAATCACATCTCTAAGCATTACTGTATTTCCAAGCATCGCTGACAGTGATTCCGAAAAATTAAACGATCTGAGCAACGTCATAAATATATAAAAAACACAGAGTCCTATCAAAAAAGCAATACACGATACAGCAAAATAGTCTGCACACATCTTTTTCGATACATCCTTCGCTGCAGCTCCCGATAGTTTTCTTACGGCCAATTCCTTTCTTTTACCGTCAATCCAAGTATTCAACGCAGAAAAAATATTGATGGTAACAAGAACAATAACAGTGAAAAACAGAAGCAGCATAAATTCTATATTGCTTATTACGCCTTTAAAGACATCAGCCTCTTTGGTTCCATATTTATGAATATCGGTATCTATGCCATTTAACAAGGCTTTACTCAATGCCTCGACGCTGGTTTCTCCACAGTCAAAATAGCCATATTGCCATTCGCTGTAATCTTTCAACGCATTAGCCGAAATATTGAAAATTCTTGAAGCACTTCCGGTTCCCGAATCCGTAGCCTTAAAGAATCCCACCACTTTAAAACGAGTTCCTCTGAATGTGAAATAATAGTTTCCGGCTTCCTCTCTGCAGAAATTCCTATTTCTATCCGAAATTAATGCCTCATTCTCGCCCAGTTCAATTTCTTCTTCCGTAAAATAACGTCCTTCTTGAATTATTATGCTTTCCTTGGCGGCTTTCTCCATATACAATGCCTGACTATACCCATCGGGAAAGCACACCCCGACTATATAATCATCCGCAATGTTTTTAGTTGTTTCAAAAAACTGTCCGACAGACAATCCACTATTATTCATAACCGCATAATCATCTGACAAAAAAGGCATTACTTTTTTCATGCTTTTTGACTTGCTATATGAAGTTAAAGAAAAAAGGGCAAGGAATGACATCATACTTATAACCAGACACAATAATCCTGACTTATAAAAAAATTGACGCATACCTCTACCCTTCTTTCTTTACCTTTTTGTTTGTCTCTTTAGTTGTAATACCAGCCATATCCGCCGGACTGATCTTTAAAAGGATTATTGAATTCTTCTAATGATGCAGTTCCCTGTCCGTTATCAGACGGCTTGTAGGTTGCACTGTAGTCGTAATTTGTGGAGTCTCCCTGAGTAATCCACACATAGCACTGTTTGATATACTTATTGGCAGTAACGCCATAAGCGCTGTCGTCAGAAGTTGTCTTCCAGCCGGAATTAAACCATGCGATAGCTTTTAAGTATACCAGATTCGTTTTTCCATATGAGCCATAAGGAGAAAGTGACATACCACGTGCAATTATTGTTGTCGAGAAGCAAACTACTAAAGCCGCTAATACTATTGCGATTCTTTTCTTCATATTTGATATTAACCCCCTTTCGTATAAGTATTTAGCGTACATTGATGATAAATTGATAACACGTGTATTGTCAATCTACATTTATGACGCCAATTCTTAATATTATCATAACTTTTATTGCATCTTTAGATATCAATACCACATGCGAGGCACATTTACATGCATCGTGCGTACAGAATCTTCTGTAGTAGGTAAATTAAGTTGTAAACTTTTTAATTATGGCAGCAAAAAAGACGGGCGTTCCACCCGTCTAAATATGTTCTTGGTTCATCATACTGCCATACCTTTATTTTCCATATATCAAAACTCCGGTCTTCTTAATCTCTGACATTATCTTAGAACCTTTTTCAATCTGTGACTTATCAATTAGGTCTACAGGCTTCTGCAATGCTTCTGTAACTTCTTCCAGCAACCCAAAATACTTAAGCCCTCTTAAACCACTGTCAACATCTATATCTACATCGCTTCGTTCAGTAGCTGTGCCATTTGCATAGGAACCGAACAAAACTGCCCGTTTAATATCATATCTTCCGAATACCGGTATTAATTTTTCTTTTATCGATTCAATAGTAGGCATACATATTCCCCTCTCAGTTTTCCTACCTTAAGTAAAACGTCCCCACAAGCCACACTGCTAACCTTGTGGGCAAAATATTGTAAAGCGTCAGTAATATGCGATATTTAAAACCCGCAACATATAGCGGAGCAGGATTCTTTTTGCAAGCAGCGCGCACGATAACTTTGGCTACCCGGTCAGGCGAGATACCGTTTCTTTCGTCCTTTTCCATGGAGGCAACTGCAGTGTCGCACCCCGGATACAAAGAAACCTTACCCGCTTCCTTAACACCAGACTCGTCATGCTTGATTCGTGCATCGGTAAAGCCGGTGCTTGCATCACCGGGCATGACAGCAGTTACGTGGACTCCATATTCACGCACCTCGTTTCGAAGCGCAAGTGCTACTGAATTGACAGCTGATTTGCTTGCAGAATAAAAAGCCTGATAAGGTAATGCGATAGGCGCTCCGACAGAACTAACAAAAACAATGGTTCCGCTTTTTTGCGTACGCATATATGGAAGAACTGCCTGCGTAACATAAATCTGGCCAAAGAAATTAACGTCCATAATGCGCCTTTCTACTTCTTTGGAAGTCAGCTCCACCGGTCCCGAAATACCCATACCGGCATTTGCAATCAAAAGATCAATCCGCCCTTCCTTAAGCGCTATCTCATCCACTATCGAGCGAACAGCACTCTCATCAGATACATCTGCACATAAAGCCGTTACACCGTCCGGCGCAAGCTCTCTTCGACTGATACCGTAGACCTTGTAACCCTTTTGAAGTAAAAGCTTACATACCTCATACCCGAATCCCGAGCTGGCACCCGTAACAATAGCGACCATAACAAAAACCTCCCATATACCTTTGCAAAAAAGGACCAGGCGTAATCTTACCCGGTCCTTTAATCTTATTCTAATTCATTATTGGTCGCTAAGCAATAAAAAAACCCTTGTATTTACAAGGGTTTGCGCAGCTGATAGGGGAATCGAACCCCCTTTTAAATCCCATAAATGGCGTAAAATCAACGTTTGTGGGCATTGCGCTTTGATTGACCTTGATTGACCTGACATTAAATGAAAGGAAAAGGGCCCAAAGGCACACCCACTACTCACATTCTAAAGCACTTTCGTTCGAATGTTCCAAACCCTTTCCGTCATCATACGAATTAAAACCTATTATCGTTCCTGTCGCAGACACATTAACAAACTCCCGGCATTTAGGGTTTCTGGAAACATGCATACAAACCACGCCTTCCTTACCTAACAATTGCGGCACTAAAGACATCGCCATAATTAGCGGTTTGGGGCCATCTGGTACCAAAACCACATCGCCTAACGGCAAATACTCATATGCTATCTCGCATAATCTTGCAACCATATGTTTAAAGTCATCTGTACATAAGCTCACAAATGAAAGTGCTTGTTCAATAATGTGCTTATTCACTTCACAGACTCGCTGTTCCATCTCCAAATCTTCAGAATAGTGTGCGCAACACACCGTATACATATCTGGGTCCAAAATAGATATTAGAGCTTCTGTTCTTATCGCATCATAGCCAACGCCAAGTATATGTAACCTTTTTTTTACGCGCAAAGACGAACACCCTATCACTGACCGTGAATCTGTTCCTGCGCTCGGATAAGCCTTATAGTCGCCAGGATAAGAGCCAACTGCATACAAGAAAACATTTTCAGTTCCCAATTCACTAAGCGCTACTGGAAGTTTCGAATACCATGTACGTGGCATTGACGAATAATCAATAAAAACCCTTCCACCCTTATGCGTATTTTCCCTAATGAAATCTACAATCTCTTTTACTGCAGTCTCCCCATTTTCATATGTAGCCACTTGAGTCTGAATTGAGTCCTCTTCAAGGGCGTTGATACAAGCCGAGATTTCCGGCATTTTCATCAAATCAGCAAAATAGAGCACAAATATATTATTTTTACAAACCTTATTCTGCATCCTGTTAAGGATATATCGAGACCGTTCTTCATATCCCACCGTGCAAACAAAATAATCCTCTTGCTTAACTTTATCTAAATCGAAGCTATAATTATCAAAGTTAATCATTGTTAGTCTCGACCTCTCCCTCCAAAAAAGGTAATTTGTATTGGTAACCGCTCTCCTTTTCAGCATCTGCCCTACTCTTAAATGCCTTAACTTCATAATTATTATCAGTTTTCTCGTCTAATTTGATTTTCAAAGGAGTTTCGCTTCTCATCGGAATCCAATATTTTACGGCGTAGGCATTACTTACCGCATATTTTGTATTTTCTCTTAACCCAGTCCGAATCGTTTCATTATCGACTATAATTCTTGAGTGAGCAATCGCTAATTCAATCCATCTCTTTTCTTTTTCAATCGGAGCATTCTTACTATATTGAATGGTAAAGCTATTACCTCCCTGGGTTAAATCACCCGCGTGAACTTTATCAGCAAGTTTTGTGGATATGCTATCCAAATATTTTGATGCTTTAGGGCCATTATCAGGCAACGCCCATGTAGAATTACATATTCTTTCAGCAAATTCACGCAAAACCTCATGCTGCGCTTTTGCTGTCAATTCAGTTTCTCTTGCCTTCTCAAACAGTTCGTTCATAAGCCTAAGAAATAATCTCGGATTACCTTGTGATACTCTGCGAATCATCTTTGCCCCCGCATACCATCCTGGTTTATGATTTCCAGTTCCCGAAATTTTTTTCATTTCCCTTACATAAAAGACAGGGGCAAATTTGTCAAATATCGTTTTTCTGTCATTTGTATAATTTAAAGCATTTTCTTTTCTCGCATCACTAAACGAATCAATAATCCCCGCCTTGATAGCCTCAGTTGTAGCCAACTCATCTCCAACTTCTAACCGATAATAGTCCCTATAGTCATCATTACCTTCTACACCAACAAACGATTCTAATGATTCACACAGTTCGGACGAATCAAATCTTTCCTTCAGCCTACTGCGACATAAGCTATTTGTAAGATCTCTAAAGTCCTGGTCATCATATTTTAAATCCACGATAGTATACTTAAAATCGTCAATATCCGACACTTCAATTCCATCAACCAACGTTTTAAGAGTCAAATGAAAAAAAGGAAGTGTCGCCACCTTTAATGCAATACGTTTTGAATCAGAACGAAATCTATCATTAATGCACCGCTGAATTGTCTCGTTACAGAATTCAGCCTCATCGACGCACACTATCCATGTTGGCTCCTCGTCGAATTTCAATAATTCTGCGATTTTTCTCTTTGCTTTTACTAAAGGAGAACATATCTCTCTTTTAAAAATGTTAGGAATCTTTTCGAAGTCGGGAGCTTTCCAATCTATATCATAATATATATCCATAATTCTACTGCTCAAATCAGAAAACTCACATATATCCGTAGTCGTTTGAAACCACAACTTTTCAAGATTCTCCACAAGGGCTATCTGCGTAATAAGACGCTCTTTTTTGTCCTCAATTTCTTCCACAAGGGACTCTAATTCAATCAACAAAGCTTCGCACAAATAGCAATTAAAAGCAACTTGGAAAATTGCTATCCTGTCTGTTTCATCAATTTTATCGTTATTAAACGGTATAACTATTTCTAAATGCATAGGGACATAAAGTGCTATATATTTCTTTTCTTTCACCAATTTTCGCGCTTTATCGTCATCTATTTTTTTAAGCATCGAGTATCTCATCATCTTTAGCAGGAAAGTTTTTCCACTTCCTCTGGACCCCAAAACAACTTCATGCTGGTCATTAAATAGAGACCAAAACATTGGCATCGGAAAAAACTCATTAGAAACTTTTTGATCTGAATAATTTCTTGATTGACTATCTCCAAACGGATTTTCTCCTATTTTCCCTTTAACCTTATCAGCGAATCGCATGTTACTCCTTTCTCTTTAACAATACCTCATTCGGAAATGTACCACGAATTTTATACAAATCACCCATTTGCTCTTTCAAATAATTCTGTGCTTCTTCATAGGTCAAAAACTGTATACACTCATCAATTTCTTCCCAATTAAGCTCTATAAAATCTGCTTTTTCATCTTTCAGTTTGCTAAATGCAGACTTGATTTCAGCTTCGGAAAAAACTTTCCCTATCTTCATCACTCCATCCAACGGTGTGATAATATCATTATTCATCGTATGCCATCCCTTCGGGCCTGTATACGAATAATTACGCAAAACAAAATAATCTTTATCCTTATCTACATCTATAAAATGAATCGTGTTGGGTATTTCTCCGTTGCTCCTTCCATCTGCATTTACAGATAGGCTTCCAGCACAAAAAAATGTTATCGGTCGTCCCCCATTAGGCAAACGAGTTTGAACCTTGGGATGATGCCTATGCCCGTGTATCACCAGGTCAACGCCATGTTTCTCAACCAATTCAACAAATTCTGCGCCTTCCCTTATTTGAGATACATCATTTCCTACATGCGGATATTTGTACGCAAACGGATGATGATGCATCAAAACTATCTTTTTTCTATTGTCATCTTTACATTCGCTTAGTGTCCGACGATTTGGCTGTGATTGCAAGATTAATGATTACAGACGAAGCAAGCGCCATTATCACAAACGATCTTGCTTCAAGCATGAAAAAGACACCCGCCGAAGTTATTGAAGAAGGAATAAACAGTATTCCTTCGGAAAATTATTCGATAAAGAGCATGGATGAAGTTCTTAAAGAACTCATGGGAAATCCTGATCTGGAATTGCCCGAGCCCGAAATCCCTATGTACGTTTGTACGAATGAAAAAAAGACAATGGGATCGGTTGGAATTTTCTTAGACAAAGAATTAAGAAAATCGGCAGCCGAAAAGTTGGATGGCGATTTTTTGATTCTTCCCTCGAGTATTCATGAGGTAATTCTGGTTCCTGCCAAAGGAATCGATCCTCATATGATGGCCGACATGATAAATAGCGTTAACTCCGAAGAGGTAAACCCTGAGGACGTACTTGGCACACACCCCTATCTGGTTAACGCTGAGACATTGATGATAAGTAACCCTTGTATGAAAAATGAAGAGCATGAAGTCATTAACAAAAAAATGACCATGCATATGTAAAGGAGGCCACCATGAATTACGAGAGTATTTCGCAGCAGTATGCTGCACTTGTTAGCGCCCTCAAAAAGGACAGTGATAACACAGAAATCACATGGACTGTTGAAGAGTCAGCCAATCAGGAAGATTGTGAGGACGCTAACAAATAGGCACCTTTAATGGTGCCACCTTCGAGGGGGTGGTGATTTTGCCACCCCCTCGGCTTTTAAGCCCCGCAGGGCGAAAGGATGATTTGGGAAACCCAAATCAGTATTGAGTTACTGCTTTGGAAAACAAAGCAGCTAAAAACACTGGAGATAAGACTATGAGTATAACTATTTCAACACATAACGGAAGTACATTTGACTTAGCACATAATCTTCGTGAGAAGTGGCGTATAGATCAAGAAAACAAAAAATGGGAAGAAAAGCATCCCGGTGAAATTCGAATAGATATGAGTAAGGAACACATGATATTAGTTGACAACGGCTCACTCTCTCACGTATATCAAGAGATTTTCGATGAAGCGCTAAAAGAGTTTAATGATAAACAGATAGCCGCCGGGAAAAGAGAGCGAGTCATAAAGAATTATTTATCCGATATCAGGTCGAAAGAGAATTCATCAAAAGCCGCTAAGCACCCTGCCTACGAAATCATTACTGCCATTGGTTCAAAAGATAATCCCGTTCCTGATGAAGTCGCAAAAAGTATTCTTCTCGAGCATGCTAAGCACTTTCAAGAGCGTAATCCTCATCTATACGTAGTGTGTCAAGCTCTTCACATGGATGAGACCGCAGGAGCCGCTCCTCACATTCATACAACGTATATCCCTGTAGCGACAGATCAAGCAAGAGGAATGCGTACCCAGAACTCTCTCAGCGCCGCATTAAGGCAGCAAGGCATTGAAGGTGATAAGTTTTCCTTTACCGCCCAAATGAAGTGGGAAAAAAGCGAAAATGAGGCCCTTGAAAGGCTGTGCCAGCAATACGGTTTTGAAGTTGAACACCCCCAGGCAGGAACAAAGCAAGAGCACCTTGATGTTGAAGAATACAAAGCCAAAAAAAGTATCGAAGAAGCGCAAGCTGCTTTAGCGTCTATCAAGGAACTTCCCGCCGGAATGTCGGTAGTTAAGAAAGCTCGCTTGAATCAACTTGAAGAAATTGAGACAAAATACAATCAATCAATACCCATGATTACTCAGGCAAAGCACGATTTAAAAGCTGCCGAAAACGCAATGAGGGCATACTCTTCTGCTTTCCAAAATCTTCAAAAAGAAAAGGCAGACTTTGACGAGCAGGTCAATAAAGCAGCCAATAAAAAAATCTCCTTGCTAAAAGATAAGGCCCTTGAGTTCATTAAATCTCAAGGCTTATGGGAGGCATTTAAAGCTTGGGCTCAAAGCGCCGTAGAAAAGCTTAAGTTCACTCAGAAATAATATCACATGTAATTTTATTCTATGAAAGGATTGCTGAAATGTCTGAACACGATATGGAACAATTTCATACAGATGACCCCATCAAGCAATCCTTGATTGCTCAGATTTTGGATGGTACACTTAATGCGGATGTACTTTGGGCCCAGGTGAATGACTTGCAAAATGAAAAATACCTGAAAAAACACTGTTATGCCATATGGCAGAACAAAGATGGTAAGTTTGCCACTTACCTGCCCACTGAAGAAGGAGGCCGCAAACAAATAACGTCCACCACGAAAAACGGACTATATAAGAAGCTAATCGATTACTACAAAGGAATCGATGACAGCCCTACTTTTGAAGACGTATTCAATAGGTGGATAAAAGAAAAACTCGAAACGGATATATCTAAGGGTACCTACGATAGGTACAGAACCGATTTCTACAGATTCTTTGATGATGAATTTAAAGCCACGAAAATGGCCGATTTAAGTGAGAATCAGATAGTCAACCATATAAAACATACTGTTAAGGCTCAGGCGCTCTCATACAAGGCCTACAACGGCTTTCGAACCATTATAATGGGCGTGCTTAAGTATGCTAAGGCAAATAGCCTGTCTAACATAAGTGCCACAAGTCTTTTTGACGGGTTAGAGCTTAACAAGCGCAACTTCAGGAAAGACTATAAGCCTGACGAAAGCCAGATTTATACCGAGGCTGATGTAAAACGGTTGGTACACTATCTTGAAAATGATTCAACCAACAAAGACTATGCTCTTGCAATATTACTCTTGTTGAGGACAGGCTTAAGAATCGGCGAACTCGGAGCCATTAAGAAATGCGATGTTGACGAGGACAGTATTTTTATCAACCGCCAGTACATATCGTATAAAGGTGAAAAAGGAAAACGTGTCTATAGGACTGTGGAGTACACTAAATCCCGCGCAGGTGTAAGAGAAATAATCTTAACCGATAAGGCAAAAGAAATCGTGTCAACGGCTTGCGCAATGCACCCGGACAATGAATATCTCTTCTCCCACATGGGAAGGCAGTTAACAAGTAGCGTATGCAATAACTACCTTCGTAATACTTGTAAGGCTATTGGGATTGAATACAGATCGGTTCATAAGATTCGTAAAACCTTCGCCACCACTCTTTTAAACAGCGGTGTAGATGAAGTTTATGTAAAAACTATAATGGGACACGAAGATATTAACACGACGAGAAGCCACTATTACTACTGTAATAAAAGAAAAAAAGATTACGAAAACCAGATAAAATCTGCTATCGTAATCTAACTGAACCCTATTTTGATTGACCTTTGATTGACTCAATCAAAATCCATTTTAAAAACCCAGTAAAATCAAGGGTTTGCGCAGCTGATAGGGGAATCGAACCCCTGTTTCCGCCGTGAGAGGGCGGCGTCTTAACCGCTTGACCAATCAGCCATGATACAAGCGCTCTCGCGAGCA